>ERZ1740052.2-NODE-2-length-201505-cov-13.049809_pt1 | contig 201505 bp, 170 predicted proteins | sample MGYA00581750_ERZ1740052 | MGnify/ENA primary metagenome ERZ1740052 (study PRJEB43018, sample SAMN04849743) | marine metagenome | isolation source: floating plastic debris | place: Pacific Ocean | collected 2008-08-30 | study: EMG produced TPA metagenomics assembly...
AACCCGTGTTACCAGGATGAAAACCTGGCGTCCTAACCCCTAGACGAACGGAGCAGTACAATCTTATTTATTGCGGGTGCAAATATAAAATTGTTTTACATACTACGCAACTTTTTTTTAATTTTTAATAAGCCTTAGCAAAAAGCACTCTTTTTGTTGACTTTTCTCCTGTTAATATACACGTTCCCTCTTCTTCTTTTGAGTTATTAGGTATACAGCGTATTGTTGCTTTGGTTAGCTCTTTAATCTTATCTTCGGTCTCTACAGTTCCATCCCAATGTGCAGAAACAAAACCTCCTTTGTTTTCTATGACCTCTTTAAATTCTTCAAATGTATCTACCTGTGTTGTGTGTTCTTCTCTATAATTTATAGCTTTAGCAAATAGTCCATTTTGAATATCTTTCAAAAGTTGATCTATGTATTCAATTACTTCATTTTGAGATACTGTTTGTTTTTCAAAAGTATCACGACGTGCTACTTCTACAGTTCCATTTTCCAAATCTCTTTTACCCATAGCTACTCTTACAGGAACACCTTTCAATTCATATTCGGCAAACTTTGCCCCAGGTCGCATAGTATCTCTATCGTCAAATTTAACCGAAATACCTCTGTCCTTTAAACCTGCAATCAATAGATCTACTTTCTCTGATATAAGTTGAAGTTGTTCTTCTCCTTTATATATAGGAACTATAACAACTTGGATTGGTGCTAATTTAGGAGGTAATACTAAACCTGCGTCATCTGAATGCGTCATAATTAAGCCACCAATTAAACGCGTAGAAACTCCCCAAGATGTAGCCCATACATATTCTTGTTTTCCTTCTTTAGATGTATATTTCACATCAAAAGCTTTTGCGAAATTTTGTCCTAAAAAATGAGATGTCCCTGCTTGTAATGCCTTACCGTCTTGCATTAAAGCTTCTATAGTGTAGGTGTCATCAGCTCCTGCAAATCTTTCACTTTCCGATTTTACTCCTTTTATTACTGGCATTGCCATAAAATCCTCAGCAAATGTTGCATACACTTCTTGCATTTGTTTTGCTTCTATTACGGCTTCGTTCTTAGTTGCGTGCGCTGTATGTCCTTCTTGCCATAAAAATTCAGCTGTTCTTAAAAACAAACGAGTTCTCATTTCCCAACGCACAACATTAGCCCATTGGTTAATTAATAATGGTAAATCTCTGTGAGACTGTATCCAACCTCTATATGTGTTCCAAATGATTGCTTCAGAAGTTGGCCTAACTACTAATTCTTCTTCTAATTTAGCTTCTGGATCTACTCGTAACTTCCCTTCGTTGTCTGGATCCGACTGTAATCTGTAATGGGTTACCACTGCACATTCTTTCGCAAAACCTTCCGCATTTTTCTCTTCAGCCTCAAATAAACTTTTAGGTACAAAAAGAGGAAAATATGCATTTTGATGCCCAGTTTCTTTGAACATCCTGTCCAATTCAGCTTGCATTTTCTCCCATATAGCAAATCCATAAGGCTTTATAACCATACAACCTCTAACTGCTGAATTCTCAGCTAAATCAGCCTTTACAATTAGTTCGTTGTACCATTTTGAATAATCTTCTGCTCTTTTTGTTAAATGTTTACCCATATTCATAAGTTTGGCATAAAAATTGTTGTTTTTTATGCGTAAATTGTGATTGCAAAACTACAATAAACTTGTAGATTTTGGTAATAGTTTACAAAAAGTTTAAATTAACTAAAAACATAAGAATATGAAAACTCGTTACACCAAAACCAAACTTCCACTTTATGTCTTATCATTACTTATGGCAACTACATTAGTTTCTTGTGGAACTACTCAAACGGTTTCTGGTAGTAATGATGGTATTTATGAGGATAATGCAGAAGAACCTCGTAGAAGAATTATTCAAACAACTGATCGTGATTATGATGAGTATGAAAATAATTACTTTACAAAAGAGCTACAGCGTTTAGATGAACTAAACGGTACAGATATTATTACTGACATAGAAGACTATCGCTCGGAAGAATATGACTTTGATGAGCCTGCTGAATCTGAAAGTTCAAGTACACAAATTATCGTAAATAACGAACCTTGGGGTTATACATCAGATTCGGATGTTGTTATTCGTGTTAACACTTTTGGAGGAAATCAATGGGGAATGTTTGATCCTTTTTGGGATCCATTCTGGAATCCTTACTGGCGAGGATCGTGGGGATTTGGATGGAATCGATGGGGACCTAATCCATACTGGAACAATGGATTAGTTGGTTTTTATAATACTGGTTACTATCCTCTTTTCTTCAGACATCACTACAATCCAAGATATGCCTACGGTAGATATGGTTATCATAATAATAGGTATTACAGAAACAATAGAAGAGGTTATAGAACTAACAGAGGTGTAGCATACAATAACTCTAGAAGACAATTTCGTAGAAATAATTCAAGAATTAACTCTAGACGATCTTCAAGTTATAACAGGAGGAATAGATCGTCATCTAGAACAAATAGATACTCTTCTGATAATAGAAGAAGACGCGCCAGTTCTACAAAAAGATCAGGCTCGAGAGATAGAGTTTATAAACGAAGCGTTAGCCCTAACAGAAGAGGATCGTATTCAAATGGATCAAATAATAAATCTAGACGAAAGATTTCGCGTAGCAGTGGCAACAGATCAAGACAAGCAAATAGAACCAGAACTTCAAGATCTCGAAACTATTCTAGCAATAGAAGCAGTAGATCGCGTAGTTACTCAAGAGGACGAAGTTCTTCTTCATCAAGAGGATCATCATCTAGAAGAAGTAGTTCAGGAAGAAGAAACTAACCAATACATGATTACATACTAATTAGTTTTAGACTTAAACTATTTCACATGAAAAAAATATTATTTTCTGTGGCTTTTGTCACAATGACACTTACGTCCTATTCTCAATCATTTAATTACAACGAATTAGGAGCACTTTTTTCAAGAGATGAAAAAAATGGAACAGCAAGATTTAATGCTATGAGTGGAGCTTTTGGTAGCTTAGGTAGCGATCTTTCTGCTGTTGATATTAACCCTGCTGGTGGTGCAGTTGCTAACAATAGTAAGTTTTCTGCAACCCTGTATAACAGAAGCTTAAATAATTCTATTCGTTATCACAATAGTAACAGTAGTTATCAAGATGATATTTTAAATATCGCTCAGGCTGGTGGTATTTTTGTTTTCGATACCAATGGTAGTAACTCAGGTTGGAATAAGTTTGCTTTTTCTTTTAATTACAGACTGAAAGCAGATTTTGATAATGTGTACTCAGGAAGAGGAAATAATAATCAATTACCTCTTTTTAATGAACATCCAGACGACACATCCAATCAATTTAATAATGGAATAGAGCAAAATTTCAGAATAAAAAACAACGGTCAAACATCAGCCTTTAATGTTGGTATGTCTGCTGTTCATGATAAAAGGTTATATGTAGGTGCTTCCTTAAAATTTCATAGTCTTGAATTTCAACAAAAAACCTTCCTTTCTGAGAGAAATGAAGATGATGCAGGAAATACACTCTCTGCTGCAAATCAACAATACAGTTATTTTGATGGTAATGGTTTTTCGTTCAATCTAGGTTTTATTTATAAATTGAATAAATATTTACGAGTTGGTTTAGCATATGAATCTCCAACTTGGTATGGTGAATTATATGAAGAAAATGACTTGAATGTCTTTGATCCATCTAATGATAGATACGATGACTGGATAGGCTATACAGAAATTCAAACAAACACGCTAAGTCAAATAAATACTTTCGATAATTATAATTTATTTGATGACAGAGACTTCTTGAATAGCTTGGTGTATCAATTAAGAACGCCAAGTAGAGTTACAGCCAGTACTTCATTAATTTTTGGAAAACAAGGTTTAATAAGCTTTGATTATACCTACAAGAACTTTACAAACATCCGTTTTAGTGACTTCCCTGTAAATGATAATACATTCAATGATGCTAATGATACTTTTAGCACTGGGTTTAGAGACACACACTCTTTTAGTGTTGGAACGGAATGGAGATTTGATAGATTAAGTATTCGAGGTGGTGCATTCTATGAAAAAAATCCAAATCTTCTTGTTGGTGGAGACACAAACATTGATAATGTTAAAGGGTACTCAGGAGGTTTAGGGTATAATTTTGGTAATGCTCAATTTGATTTATCGTATCAAAGATCTGACAATACACAATTTCAATCATTATACAACAGAGGAGATGTTAATGTAGACAGAATGATCTCTCGATTATCTGCAACAATCACTATAAATCTATAGTACAACATACCATAAATTAATTAAAAGTCTTTTAAGGATATTATTCATAATCCACGAAAGGCTTTTTTTCATTTAATCAGTTTTTTACCGTAATTTTGTATTTCATTTTTACTTATGAAAGATATTACAATTCAAATACAGGAAACTAACAACGAAAGCATTATAAAGTTTGTTAGTAATCATATTATAATTAACGGTGGTAGTTATGAATATAACAACATAGATGAAGCAAAAGATTCTCCGTTAGCACAGCAACTTTTTTACCTACCATTTGTTAAAAAAGTATATATCACAGCCAATTTCATAGCAATACAAAGATATGATATAGTAGCTTGGAGCGACGTACAAGAAGAAGTAAGAGAACAAATAGAAGCTTACATCAAAAACGGCAACATTGCAGTGCAAGAGACAACTGTTAAAAAGGATGCTATTGAAGTATACGCAGAAGTTACACCTAACCCAGCTGTAATGAAGTTCGGCTCTAATAAAGTTTTAACACAAACAGATATTGAACTTAAAAATATTGAAGAAGCCAATAAATATTCTCCATTAGCCAAAGCTTTATTTTCTTTCCCTTTCGTTAAGGAAGTATTTATTTCTGAAAACTATATATCGATAACCAAATTTGATGTTATTGAATGGAACGATATTTATTCAGAAATACGAACGTTCATAAGAAACTACATTCAAGAGGGAAAAACTATTGTATCTGAACTTCCAACTAAAAGCGACAGTGATGTTGTAGTGACTAATATACAGAATGATGACTTAGATGAAACTTCTAAGAAAATTATTGATATTTTAGATGAATACATAAAACCAGCAGTTGCTTCTGACGGCGGAAATATAGCTTTTAAAAATTACGATCCAGAAACCAAAGAAGTTAGTGTAATCCTACAAGGAGCTTGTAGCGGATGTCCTTCTTCTACTATGACATTAAAAAATGGCATAGAAACCATGCTACAAGAAATGTTACCGAATCAAATTAATCAAGTCGTTGCCATAAATGGATAAACAAGTTAAACCGTATAAGGATTCTGAATTAGGAAAGAAAGAGCAAGTAGCTCATATGTTTGATACCATTTCAAAAAATTATGATGGGTTAAATAGAGTTATTTCACTAGGTATAGATGTGAGTTGGCGTAAAAAAGTCGTTAAACTTATTGGAGCAACCAATCCTAAACAAATATTAGATATCGCAACAGGCACAGGTGATTTAGCCTTAATGATGTCTAAATTAAATCCTGAGCGTATTGTTGGTCTCGATATTTCTCCTGGAATGCTCGAAGTAGGAAAGGAAAAAATTGCAAAAGCCAACCTGTCCGATAAAATTGAAATGATTGTTGGTGATAGTGAAAATATGCCTTTTGACAATAATACTTTCGATGCAATAACGGTTTCTTTTGGAGTTAGGAATTTTGAAAACCTAGACAAAGGCTTATCTGAAATCTATAGAGTTTTGAAACCTGGTGGAATTTTTGTGGTTTTAGAAACATCTAATCCTACCAAGTTCCCTTTTAAACAAGGTTATAAGTTTTACACCAACTATATTCTTCCAATAATAGGTAAACTTTTCTCTAAAGATAAGATAGCGTACTCTTATTTATCAGAAAGTGCTAATTCTTTTCCTTTCGGTGCTGCTTTCAACAATATTTTAACGAAAAATGGGTTTAAGAATGCAGATAGTTTACCAGTTACTTTTGGAGTAGCTTCAATTTATACATCAACAAAATAGCATGCTAAAAAAACTTTTCATTTCTGGATGTTTATTATTCTTAGTAAATTCTCACGCTCAAAGAGAGCGAGTTGAAAACTTACCGAGCTTTGATAAGCCTTTTCTTCATTATGGTTTCTATTTAGGACTGAACACAAATGGCTTTAAAGTAGCATACAGACCAAATACTATAAATGCCAATGTCGAAGTTGTCTCTGATGTTGGTTTTAACGTAGGTTTAATTGGCGATATGCGTTTGCATAACAATGTTAATTTACGTTTTGAACCCGGACTAATATCTAATACAAAAACAATACGTTTTACTCACGTAGCGGATCAAAATAGGGCAACTCGAGAAGTTGGAAACACCTACTTACACTTACCTTTTATATTAAAGATAAGTACCAACAGAATGAATAATATAAGACCTTATGTACTTGGTGGAGTATCTTTCGATTATAATTTTTCTAGTAACGAACGTAATCAAGATGATAACTTTTCAGGTCAGTTTAGGCAGAATGCTAGTAACTTTATGTATGAAATTGGTATAGGTATGGATTTTTACTTACAGTATTTCAAATTTTCTCCTTCAATTAGAGGCATATTTGCTATTAGTAATGAAATCAAATATGATAACAGAAGCCCTAGTGAATGGACAGATCCTATTGCATTTCTAGGTACTAGAGGAATTTTTCTACACTTATCCTTTGAATAGTAATATAATACAAAACTTATATAAAGATTTAAGGGATACAAATTTAATTTGTATCCCTTTTTATCAAACCATTTCTGGATAAAAATTAGTGCCCCCCGATACTAATTTTCTTTTCTATTTATAAGACACAATTTTATTTCAATAGTCACTATATTTTTTATTTTTTCACAAAAAACTTAAAAAAAATACGTAAAACGCTACTAGAAAGCGTTTTAAAAAACAAAAAAAAGGGCTAGTAAAACTAACCCTTTTGCGAACTACTGTTAGCAGTTCTAGATAGAAGTCCCCCGAAATCTACCAAATAATTTATTATCAAAAATACAATTATATCTTATATCTGAGAATATTGTAAAATAAACTCAACAAATATACAGTATTTTTATTATAGTAGATTATTTTTTTAAAATAATTTTACTGTCCACCACTTCTTTAATTGGTAAAATAATTTTTTCATGATCTGTTTGGAGTGTTAAACAGATATTATCTATAGCTATAACTACTCCTTCTACATCACCTATTTTTAATGTAGATCCGATTATTATATTCCTTCTAGAATAATAACCGAATAATAATCTAGACACCGCGTCTCTGGCTCCTAAACCAAAAGCTATTGTAAAGGCTAATAAAACAGAACCGATAACTAAAGTTAAATTACTCTTTATTATTGATGTATCTATACCTGCTTGATCCAGTGCTGTTATAGATAAGAAAACTACTATTAAGTAAAAAGCTATATTACCTACTAAATTACCTCCATTTATATCCAAAGACTTAAACATTCCTTGAATTGCCTTTTTTACTATAGTTCCTAAATACGCTCCAGCTACAAAAATACCTAGAGCTGTTATTAATTTTGGAAGGTAAGCGAAGAAGCTTTTCAAACCTTCTGAAACTACTGTCAATCCAAAAATACCAGCACCAGCCATGACAAATATTAAGATTAAAAACCACTTTAATACATTTAAGATAACATTGGTCAAAACTATATTTATAGTTGTATCACCAAATATTTTTGTCTCACTCAACTTCTGTGACCATTGATCAACATTAGTTTTAGTTAATATTTTTCTAAGTACATACAGAAAAATCCTAATAAAAATCCACACAAAAATCACATACCCAATAAAACCTAAAATCTTGAGTAGTGGTATTGACGCAATTATATCTGCTAGGACTTTTTTAAAAGGATTAAGTAATTCAGATTGCATAAAAATCATAATAGTATTTTGTTGAGTTAGTTTGTTATAGTATTCTATTCTGGTTTATTTTCTTTATCTTTTTCATTGAGATCACCCTCTCCTCCACCGGCTAATAAATCTCCGATTGCGTTAGGATATTTAACCACAAATAAATCCGCAATATCAATCGATAATTTTATCACAGCAACATCGTCAAGCACTTTCTTTTTAAGTACCTGAGGAAGTTCCTCATTGTGTAATATTTTTTTAAACGGATTATCCATAATTATAATTCATTATAAGCCTTTACAACTTTCTCTTTTGCTCTTTTAACTCGCATTTTTACAGCGCTTTCTCCTATATCTAATACCTCTTTTATTTCTTTAATACTCATGTCATCTTGATATTTCATTAAAAGAATCATTTTATCTGACGGATCAATAATTTCAAGGGCTTTTGCCAATTTATCAGACTTTAATTCAAATAGTGAAGTATCATTTATTTCATCTACATCTGCATCTTCATCTTTAATAACATCTGTAACTACGGTTACCTTTTCATTCTTCTTTGCACTATTTCTTTGTACATAATTTACACAGAAATTATACGTGAAAGAATATAACCAAGTTGAGAACTTAGATCTTCCTTTAAACATTCGTAGTTTAACAAAAAGCCTGACAAACACATCATGTGTTAGATCTTGTGCTTCTTCTTTGCTTTTAGAAAATCCATAACATTTATTGTACACAACACCTGCGTACCTATCGTACAAAACGGCAAATAGATGAGTGTCATTTTTCTCAACTATTTTACGAATGAGTTCTTCATCGCTTATTTTATCGACATTGTTAATTTTCAAAAGCTATAATTCTTACGCTAAAGTTTGGTTATATTTACTTGAGACACAAATAATAAGGTTAAGTCACATTTTTAATATGTAATTATATAAAATTAACATTTAAAAGTACACCTCAAAGCTTTTTTTAAAAAAATAAAAAAAAATGTAACATTTATACATAATCTAACGTATAAGTAATTGTAAAGCATTTAATAATAAAAAATTAGTGTATGAGACAACTTAAAATTACGAAACAGGTTACCAATAGAGAAACAGCTTCTTTAGATAAATACTTACAAGAAATTGGAAAGGTAGATTTAATTACAGCTGATGAAGAAGTTGAATTAGCTCAACGAATTAAGGCTGGTGACCAAAGAGCACTTGAAAAACTAACAAAAGCTAACTTACGTTTCGTGGTATCGGTTGCAAAACAATATCAAAATCAAGGTTTAACGCTTCCTGATTTAATTAATGAAGGTAATTTAGGTTTGATTAAGGCTGCTAAACGTTTCGATGAAACTCGTGGATTCAAATTTATATCTTATGCTGTTTGGTGGATTCGCCAGTCTATATTACAAGCTTTAGCTGAGCAATCGAGAATTGTACGTTTACCTCTTAACAAAATTGGTTCTATAAATAAAATCAATAAAATGTATGCTTTCTTAGAGCAAGAGAACGAACGTCCTCCTAGTGCCGAAGAGATTGCCAAAAAGTTAGACATGACGGTTAGTGATGTTAAAGAATCGATGAAGAATTCAGGTCGTCACGTATCTATGGATGCTCCGTTAATCGAAGGTGAAGATTCAAATTTATATGATGTATTAAATTCAGGAGAATCTCCAAATCCAGACAAGACTTTATTACATGAATCACTTAGAATAGAAATCAATAGAGCTTTGGAAACATTAACACCACGTGAAGCAGATGTTGTTAAACTTTATTTTGGTTTAGGTGAACACCAACCGATGACTTTAGAGGAAATAGGAGAAACTTTTGATTTAACGAGAGAACGTGTTAGACAAATTAAAGAAAAAGCCATTCGAAGGTTAAAACATACTTCTAGAAGTAAGATTTTAATGACTTATTTAGGTTAATACTAACTACTATTTATACATTAGAAAACTCCTTTTAAAAGGAGTTTTCTTGTTTTATGTCGTATTTTTGTTGCCAAACACAACTCTTTTTAACATGAATAAACTTATTGCTCCTTCAGTTCTAGCAGCTGACTTTGGTAATTTACAACGTGATATTGAAATGGTAAACAAAAGCGAAGCTGATTGGTTTCACATTGATATTATGGATGGTGTATTTGTTCCTAATATTTCATTTGGAATGCCAGTTTTGAAAGCTATTTCAAGTCATGCTACAAAAACTATCGATGTACACTTAATGATTGTAGACCCTGATAGGTATATAAAAACGTTTGCTGATCTTGGTACTGATATTTTAACAGTTCACTTTGAGGCATGTACTCACTTACATAGAACAATTCAAGCGATTAAAGATAACGGTATGAAAGCTGGTGTAGCTTTAAATCCACATACACCTATTACAGTTTTAGAAGATGTTATTCAGGATCTTGATCTAGTTTGTATAATGAGTGTAAATCCTGGTTTTGGAGGTCAATCTTTCATAGAAAACACATACAAAAAAGTTTCACAGTTGAAAGAATTAATAATTTCTTGCAATTCATCAGCGTTAATAGAAATCGATGGAGGAGTTACCAATAAAAATGCAAAAAAGCTCACCGAAGCTGGTGCAGATGTGCTTGTTGCAGGTAGTTTTGTCTTCAAGAGTGAACAACCAACAGCAACAATAGCTGAACTAAAATCTGTTAGCAATTAAGAATACCATACTTCTTATGAGTAAATATAAAAAAGCCTGTAATTTAAAATTACAGGCTTTTTTATGTTTAATAGTTTAAGATTTTTTTATCAAGCTTTTTAGCTAATTTATATCCTTTTTCAAAACTGGATCTAAAATCTATACCTGCCTGTTTTTTATTCCCTAGTCTCAAATAACAAAGACCTCTATTATACTCTGGTCTTCCGTCCTTCATATTTGACTTTTCAATTACCTCGGTTAACGTTTTTATGGCTCTTTTATAATTTTTTAGTTTTATATCTGTAATCCCAATATTCAAAAGAACTTTATAATTTTTAGTGTCAAATTTTATGGCCTTATTATAATTTTCGTAGGCAACTTGATAGTTTTTTTCAATAAAAGATTTCGAAGCTTTATTGATAAAATCTTGCATTAACCTCTTCTTTGCATTTATACTGTCATTCCTTTTATTCGATAATGAAGTCGTAGATGTATTCTTCTTTCTATTAAGTCGTAAATCTTGAAATTTTTTGTCGTTCAAGTTTAATAATTTTGCAGAATCTACTACTTCTTCAGCTCTTGCAACATTATTTTCCCATCTTAAATAGTAATCAATTTTATGGATCCAAGCATTATAATTTTTTGGCATAAAAGCAAGATGCTTATTGATTGTTTTAAGGTAATTTACAGTATCTTTTTTATCCTTGTAATAATTCTTAACAATAATGTACTGATTCATCATCGATGGTCTATCATTTAGTACTTTATTTGCATAATAAAAAGCACTGTCTTTATTCTTATGCACTTTATTAGTATGGTAAATTAAAGCTTTAAACCCATAATGCTCCTGCTGGTATGGTGCTTCTTTTATAGCTTTATCTAAATGCTCCATAGCCCTTATATGCTTTCCTTCACTGTAGGCCAATACAGCTTTACCATAGTCAATAGGCTGGCCCATTCCATTTAGTGTTGGAAAGTTAGGTAACAAATTATTCATTTGCTCATAGCTTATTTTATATTTTTCTTTTAAAATATCTTTACCTTTAATATTGTTACGGACAAGTAATTGATATTTACTTGATGTGTATATCTTATTATGTAGAAATAAGCTTATAGCTGTAATAGATAGTAAGCCATATATAACATTTTTTGAGATATTAAATCGTTTGTTTTCTGAACTGAAAGATATTACTAAGGCAATGATTATGAAACCCATTATCTGTATTGGTGTTCTTTCTGATGGGAAATTTATTAGTGTATCTAGGCTATACGCTAAAAATGCTGCTAAACATATTAAACTGATTAACCTTTTATCTTGACTGAGATCTTTATTAAATAAATTTCTCAATAGAACAAAATATATCAATCCGAATAAACCTAAAAAGAGAAGGAAACCTAAAATTCCTACCTCCGATAATACCTGTAAGAAATCATTATGCGCTCTTCTAGGGTAGAAATAATTATTTGATTTCCTAGATTTCACTAGCTCTTCCTTCTTTATCAATTTCCAATTCCCTATTCCAACCCCTATAATTGGACTTGATTTAAAACCATCTAATGCAGCCTGCCAAAACACTTTTCGTCCACTATCACTAGCTAATGAAATTGTCTTTTTAGCAACTTCTTGTTTTGGATATAAATCTTTTTTCTGTTTTGTAAATACTAAATCATTAAAACTGTTTAACTTTTCTTTATGAATAGGGTTAACAGATAATGCAACAAAAAAACTTACACCAAGTATCAATCCTATTGGTAAAAGAGAATTCTTAAAGTATAATAATGGTTTCTTCTTTTCGGATACTAAAAACTCACCTAATACCATCAATGAAATGATTATTGGTAAACTATAAATAGCAGTTCTTGCTCCGATTAGCAAAATAGAAAGAATTGAAATAAATATAATCCCTAAAAACAGTAACGATTTTAATATTTCTTTAGTACGATTATTAAAAAATAGATAAAATGTAAAAGCTAGTTTAATTATTAAACTGGCCGCAAAAATATTTCTGTTTCCGTAAGTAGGATTAAGTCCTTTAAAAAGCTCTACAGAGCGAGATTCTCCTTGGTTCTTTATTATAAAGTGATGTAATACTTGTAATGACTCTATAGCAAGAAAAGCTGTTAAGGCTCCAGCTATGAAAACAAAGTACTCTTTTGGTTCTTCTTTAACTATTATATAAACGCTAAAAAAAGCTGTCAACGTAGTTATCAATATATTGAGAAAGACAAAACTTTCTGATAAGGAAATAGACTTAAATATTGATATACAGGAAAATAAAAAGAAAAAAACAGCACCTAAAAAAGTATACTTTGATGTAATGCTATTTGAGTTAAACTTATACTGGGCTTTATTTAAAAACATAAACCCTAACGTTAACATATTCAGTATAGCAATATAATACCACTGGGTAAAAACTACGTCAAAGGCTTTCATATTAGGCAAGAAACCTACAGACAAATACAACAAAAGTATTATTTTATCAATTATTGGATACCTGTCTAAGTTCTCACGTTTTTGTGTACTCAAATTATTTTTACTTCTTGATGTGTTTTTTTTTGAGTTTTTATGATATTGCTTTTTTTTCATTTTACCTTACATTTGTGACCCAGAAGGGACTCGAACCCCCAACCCTCAGAGCCGAAATCTGATATTCTATCCAATTGAACTACTGAGTCTAAATATTAAATATTTACGATAATTTTTGTTTTACTATCGTAGATATTGTTTTTCCGTCTGCTTTACCTGCTACTTTTTTTGAAACGATCCCCATTACTTTACCCATGTCTTTCATACCGTTTGCATTCAAATCTTTAATTACACTTTCTACAATATTTTCCACCTCTTCTTGAGTCAATGGCTTAGGTAAGAATTGTTCTAAAACTTTAGCCTCTTCCAGTTCTGGTGTTGCTAAATCTTCTCTATCCTGTTCTGAAAACACCTTAGCACTATCTTTACGCTGTTTAACTTGTTTCTGTATTATTTTTAACTCTTGTTCGCCTGATAAACCTTCTTCTGATCCAACTTCTGTTTTAGCTAACATAAAGGCAGATTTAAGAGCTCTTAATGCTGATAAAGCTACTGTGTCTTTTGATTTCATAGCTTCTTTTAGTTTAGACATTACTTCAACTTGAACACTCATTTACTTCTATAATTTTTATTGATTTTAACAAATATACACATAAAAAAAATCCTGACTAAAAATCAGGATTTTACTATTCAAAATTAAGAAAGTTAATCTACGTTATCATGTAAAAATGAATTATTTGAACGTAGAGATATTTCATCACTATTATTATCTAAAGGAGTCTCTGTATCGCTTATCTTAGAATCCACATCTAAATCGATTCCTAACCTTTTATATGCGGGTTGACGTTCTATATCATCAATATTTTTAGCTACTTGATCAGTAAACTTATAATTGAATCCTTTCATCTTTTCTCTTCTCTCTTGTGCTCTTTTTTGGAGTTCAGATATTGTTAAACTTAAAGGAGAAACCTCTTTATCTGAATTCTCAACCTCACTTACTTCTTGTGTAGTCGATTGTTTAACTTCAAATTTTAATGTTTCTTCAGTATCATCTATTACAGGTGTAGAACTTTTTTTAATTGTTGGTTGAACATCAAAATCCTCTAATATATATCTTGTTTCCTTTACTGTTTTAACTTCCTCTGCATAAACTTCAATATTCTTAATAGCATCAGTTGTATCTATTAATTGACTTTGAGTTGTTTCTGGCTTAACCTCTTCATATGAATTCAAAGGTAAATCAAATAAAAGATTTTGCTGAGGTTTAGCTACTTCTTCTGTTATTTGTTGTTGCTCTTGTACTGGGGTAACATCTGTAATTACAAACTCTTCTTCTCTAACTTGAGTGGTTACTTTAACCTCTTCAGCTACAACCTCAATATTTTTGATAGCCTCAGTAGTTGGTAATAGGTTAGATGTAACTTTTACTTCTTGTGTATCGTCTAAAACATGAATTACACGTTCTGGTTTGGTGTTAACTGGTTTTTTAACAACAGGGTTAATACTAACTTTTGTATCAAATTCGTATGTAGCTTTTTGCTCATCTTCAAGTGTATGTACAATTTTTTTAACCTCTGTGTTATTTATTGTACTTTGCTGATCCGCAGCAAAACCTGTAGCTACAATAGTCACAGATATTCCCTCTTCTAATGCTTCATCTTCACCAATACCCATTATAATATTTGCATCATACCCTGCTTCTGTCTGAATATAATCATTGATTTCTCCTATCTCATCAAGAGTTACTTCATTAGTTCCAGAAACAATTAGCAACAGTACATTTTTGGCTCCTGTAATTTTATTGTCGTTTAACAATGGTGAATCTAATGCTTTTACGATAGCGTTCTTTGCTCTATCTGAACCAGATTCTTTTGCAGATCCCATAATTGCTGTACCACTATTTGAAAGTACTGTTCGTGCATCATGTAAATCAATATTCTGCTTATAATGATGCGTAATTACTTCTGCTATTCCTTTCGCTGCAGTTGCCAATACTTCATCTGCCTTTGAAAAACCTGATTTAAAACCAAGGTTACCATAGACTTCTCTTAGCTTATTGTTGTTAATAACGATTAAAGAATCTACATTTCTACGTAGCTCATCAATTCCTTTTTGAGCTTGTTTTGAGCGCATTCTTCCTTCAAACTGAAAAGGCATTGTAACGATTCCTACCGTTAAAATATCCATGTCTTTAGCAATTTTCGCAATAATTGGTGCAGCACCGGTACCAGTTCCTCCTCCCATACCCGCAGTAATAAATACCATTTTTGTATGAGTGTTTAGCATTTGCTGAATTTCTTGAATGCTTTCAGCTGCAGCTTGGGCACCTACTTCTGGATTTGCTCCTGCTCCTAAACCTGATGTTAAATGAGCTCCTAATTGTACTTTATTTGGTATCGGACTATTTTCTAATGCTTGCGCATCCGTATTACATATAACAAAATCAACTCCATGAATCTGTTGACTATACATGTGGTTTACTGCATTACTACCTCCACCTCCAACACCAATTACCTTAATGGTATTTGACTGTGTTTTTGGCATATCGAATGAAATGTTATCAAATTCTGCGCTCATAATAACTCTTCTTTTAATTTAATTTTTGAATTCCCCAATTCTATATTTTACTTCTATTCTGCGTTATCTAAAAACTCCTTAAACCTTTCGGTAAATTTTTCGAAAAATGTTTTACCTCTTTGTTTCGTTTTTCTTTTCTTTTCTTCTACAATAGCTTCTTTACTATGCTCTTCTACACTTTCTTCTGTAGTGTTTTCTAATATTATTTGTGGTTCCTCTACAAATACTTCTACTTCTTTTTCTTGCTTTCTAAGACCTTCCATCAACAACCCTACCGCAGTTGCATAAGATGGACTAGATAATGATTCATCACCATCGCCTGCAAGATGCTCATTCGGATACCCAATTCGAGTATCCATACCTGTTATGTATTCTACTAACTGTCGTAAATGTTTTAACTGTGAACCTCCACCTGTTAAAACTATTCCTGCAATTAATTTTCCTTTTTGCGTTTCGTGTCCGTAATTTTTAATCTCCAAATATACATGCTCAACTATTTCTTGGACTCTTGCATGGATTATTTTTGAAAGATTTTTTAATGTTATTTCTTTAGGCTCTCTTCCTCTTAAACCAGGTATTGATACGATCTCAGTTTCTTTATTTTCCCCTGGCCACGCAGACCCAAACTTTATCTTTAATAATTCAGCTTGTTTCTCAATTATGGAACATCCTTCTTTTATATCCTCTGTAATTACATTTCCTCCGAATGGTATTACAGCTGTGTGACGAATAATTCCGTCTTTAAAAATTGCTAAGTCAGTTGTTCCTCCACCTATATCTATCAATGCTACTCCTGCTTCTTTTTCTTCTTGACTTAATACTGCTGATGCTGAAGCCAAAGGTTCTAAGGTAATGTCTGCTAAATTCAAACCAGAACTTTTAACACATCTTCCGATGTTTCTTATTGATGAAACCTGACCAACTACAACATGAAAATTAGCCTCTAATCTACCACCATACATTCCTATAGGCTCTTTAATTTCAGGCTGACTGTCTACTTTAAATTCTTGTGGTAATACGTGGATGATTTCTTCTCCTGGCAACATTACAAGTTTATGAACTTGATTAACCAAATCATCTATATCTTTCTCTTCAATAACTTCATCTGCATTCGTACGTGTAATGTAGTCGCTGTGATGTAAGCTTCTTATATGTTGACCTGCTATACCAACTATTACTTCATTTATCTTTTGACCTGAAACACTTTCAGCTTCATCCACTGCCTGCTGAATCGATTGAATAGTTTGTGTAATATTGTTAACTACTCCTCTTTTCACACCCAAACTTTTAGCCTTACCTATTCCAAGAACTTCTATCTTGTTATATTCATTTTTACGACCGATAATGGCAACAATTTTGGTAGTACCAATATCTAAACCAACTGCAATTTTATTGTTTTCCATCTTGATCTTCTTTTGTACATACCACTTGGTTGTGATACTTAACGTTAATTACTTTGTATTTATTAATTGTTTTATCTTTTAAGGCTTTATTATAAAAAGCCTTTAACTTCTTCTTTTTTGTGTTTACATCAGAAAATGTTCCGAAATTAATTGTGTAATCTCCACTTCTTACATTAAAAATGTATTCATTATTCTTCATTTTCTGAATACTGACAATCTCTTTGTTCAAAAAATCATCATTAATAATTAATGATATTAATTCCGTTATTTCTTGAACGTCTTGTTCTAAATCTACTCCTTTTATCAAGGGTACTCTAGCTGAAAAGTTTTCTGACAAAGGAATTTTAGCTCCTTTATTATCAACATAATAAACCTCTTTCCCAGAGATTATTCTGGCAACAGGTTCTTTTTGTGTAATTTGTGTTTTCAACAATCCTTCTAACGTTATACTAACTGTAGCTTCTTTAACATAAGGATTGGCTAACACTTGCTTTTCTAGACCGTGTAAATCTATGATTCTTTTTGATTGGTTTTTAACTGTCACTTGACTTTGTATTAACAATTTATTAACCGCCTCATGAGTTAAAAATGGATTTGATCCTGCTTCAAATTCTACTTCGATTTCTTTGATTTTTTTTCTTCCATTTCTCTCTTTAGTAAAACCATATAAGACCATTAAAAAAATTGCTAGCATGGGTAATATTGAGTATGTTGCTATTTTTTTCATCATCATTTACCGAATTGTTTAATTAATTCCTCCTTAACATCATTAACTAATAAACCGATATCTCCAGCTCCTAGCATTACTACAACCTCTGGCTTTATCTTATTTATATTTTCTATTAACGCCTTTTTCGACGATAATTGTTTATTTTTTGTTTTAATTTTGGTTAATAACCAAGAAGACGTCACACCTTCAATTGGCAATTCTCTTGCTGGATATATATCTAGTAGAATAACATCTTCAAAATTAGATAGTGCTTTTGCGAAATCATCTATAAAATCTCTTGTTCTACTAAATAAATGTGGCTGAAAAACAACCAAAACCTTAGCTTCTGGGTACATTTCTTTGATTGCACTATCTACAGCATTAATTTCTGTAGGATGATGAGCGTAATCATCGATCAGAACTATATTTTCATTCTTTATTTTATAGGAAAATCTACGCTGAACTCCTTTAAATGATCTTAATCTTTCTTTTATTTTATCTAAAGAAACACCGTAAATATCAGCCATTGCTAATGCAGCTAGAGCATTCATCATATTATGCCTCCCTGGCAGATTAAATCTTATATCTTTTATTGTAGCTTTTGGTGTTTTCACATCAAATTCAAAAGTCCCATCTTTAACTCTTAGATCGTAAGCTTGATAATCTGCTGATTCTTCTACTGCATAGGTTAAACCACCAACTTCCAAACCCTTGGCTACGACCATTTGATCAGTTACTTTTTCTGCAAACTCATGAAATGATTTATTCAACTCATCATGCGCTCCATAAATATCTAAATGATCTGCATCCATGGAAGTTATACAAGCTATATTAGGTGATAAGTGTAAAAATGACCGATCAAATTCATCCGCTTCGACTACTGTTATCTTGTCTTCCCCTAATATCAAATTTGAATTATAATTCTCTGCAATACCACCTAAGAAAGAAGTTGCTTTTTCAACTTCCATAATATGTCCAAGAATGGAAGATGTTGTTGTTTTACCGTGTGTTCCAGCTACTCCAAAACAAAATGTACTTTTTGTTATTTCACCAAGTATCTCTGCCCTTTTATATACCTTAAAACCATTTTTCTTAAAATAGGTTAATTGTTTATGTGTTTTTGGAACTGCTGGTGTATATACTATTAATGTTCTTTCATTATCTAGAAAAGCTTGGTCAATATTATGAATAGCATCTTCAAAATGAACTTTTATTCCTTCTGATGCGAGAGCTTTTGTTATTGGAGAACTAATCTTATCGTAACCTGCCACTTCCTTTCCATTAGCAAAAAAATATTTTGCTAAGGCACTCATTCCGATTCCTCCTATTCCAATAAAATAAACGCTATGTACTTGTTTCAAACTCACTATATAATTAATTTTTCTAATTCGTTAACTATATGATTTGTCGCATTTGGTAATGCCAGCGCTTTGATATTATCGCTTAAACTCTGCTGCTTGCCTTCGTCTTTTAATAATGTTTCCAAGACTAAAGGAAACGTATCTAATTCGGACTCTTTTACAAGAATAGCACCATGCTTATCTACGATTGCTTTTGCATTCTTTGTTTGATGATCTTCTGCTACATTTGGCGACGGTATAAAAATTGTCGGTTTACCAACAATACATAATTCTGAGACCGAACTTGCTCCTGCCCTAGAAATTACAAAGTCTGCAGCAGCATATGCTAAATCCATTCTATTTAAAAATTGATGTACTTGTACATACGGCTCTTCATTAAAAATTTTATATTCGTCGTAGTATAATTTACCACACTGCCATATTAATTGAACATCTTGACTTTTAAAAAATTCAAGATTGAAAGCTACTAACTCGTTTACTTTTCTTGCTCCTAAACTTCCACCTATAACCAATATTGTTTTCTTTTTTTTATTTAATTCAAAGAAATCTAAAGATTCCTCTCTTTTTGTATGAATAAATAATAAATCTTGACGTACCGGATTACCTGTTTTTATAATTTTAGATGCTGGAAAGAAACGCTCTAAATTATCATAAGCAACACATACTTTCTGTGCTTTTTTTGCTAGTAGTTTGTTTGTTATTCCTGGGAAAGAATTTTGCTCTTGCACCAATGTTGGTACATTCTTTCGATTAGCCATTATTAGAGTCGGACCGCTTGCAAATCCACCTGTTCCTACTGCTATATCTGGTCTAAATTTATTTATAATTTGATTTGCATTCCAAAGACTACTAATTAATTTGAATGGAAAAAGTAAATTTTTAAGCGTTAACTTACGTTGAATTCCGGATATCCATAATCCTTTAATTGTATACCCTGCTTGTGGAACTTTCTCCATTTCCATCTTGTCCCTTGCACCAACAAATAATATTTTCGCACTAGGATAACGCAATTTAATTTCGTTAGCAATAGCGATAGCAGGATATATATGTCCTCCTGTTCCTCCTCCACTGATAATAACATTAATTGATTCTTTCATCTTAGCTCTTATATAGTTTCGTGCAAAATATCTAATGGATTATCATCTAAAATAGACTCTTCTGTTTCATTTTTAGATGCACTAACGCTTAGTATCATCCCTAAAGCAAAACATGTCATCCAAATTGATGTTCCCCCACTACTTATTAGCGGTAAAGTTTGTCCTGTTACTGGAAATAAATTTACTGCTACTGCCATATTTATAATTGCCTGAAAAATTATAGGCAATCCAACACCTATAACTAATAGTGTTGCAAATATTGTTGTTGCCTTTTTTGCTGCTATCAAAATTCTAAACAATAATAGAAAGTAAATGAATATCACCAAAAAAGCTCCAACTAAACCGTATTCTTCAACTATAATAGCATAAATAAAATCAGAAGAAGATTGTGGTAAAAAATTCTTTTGTATACTTTTCCCTGGTCCTTTTCCTGTTATTCCTCCAGTTGCTATTGCTATTTTTGCTTTTTCTACTTGATAGTTTTCTCCTACTTCTTCAGAATTAAAAAAACCTTCAACTCTGCTTTGCCATGTACTAACACGGTTAGGCATTGCATCTGGAAATGCTTTAACTACTAAAATAAAAAGTCCGAGCGCAAGGATACCTATACCTAATATATTTGCTATGTATTTTAACGGATAGCCACCAATAAAAGACAACATAACTATCATACTAAAAATAATAGCTGTGGTAGAGAAATTTGCTGGTAGAATAAGAATTAAAATTGCTCCGACAGGTAACCATAACTGAAAAAGACTTTCTTTGAAAACAATTTCTCTTTCTTTGTTTTTAGCTAAATATCTTGCAACATAAACCAAGAGTACTAAGCCTGCTAAGGTTGACGTTTGAAACCCTACTCCAACGAAAGGAATACGGATCCACCTACTTGCATTTGCGCCTCCAATCGTTGTTCCTTGTAAAATAGTAAAAACTAACAGTAAAATTACTATTGGCAACATTAATACCGATCCGCCACTAAAATAACGATATGGTATTCTATGAACTCCATACAAAATACCAAACCCCATGATTAATAAAGCTATATGCTTTATTAAATGTCCTGTAGTAGAACCATTGCCAACTACATACACTAAATTGGTACTAGCACTATATACTGGCATAAATGATAATATAGCCAAAACAGACACAATTGCCCATATAGCTTTATCACCTTTAATATGTTTGAATATAGTTTTCAATTTCTATAAATTTCTTACTGCTTCTTTAAATTTTCTACCTCTGTCCTCATAGTTTTCAAATAAATCGAAACTAGCGCAAGCTGGAGATAACAAAACTACTTCTCCTTTTTGCGCAATCTTATGTGATACTTTAACAGCCTCTTCCGCACCGGCAGTTTCAACTATTATATCTACTACATTTTGAAATGTCTCGATAATTTTATGATTATCTAGACCTAAACACACAATGGCTTTCACTTTTTCTCTAACTAAAGGAAGTAAATCAGTATAATCGTTTCCTTTGTCAACACCTCCAACTATCCAGATTGTAGTTTTATCCATACATTCTAAGGCATAGTATGTTGCATTGATATTAGTTGCTTTGCTATCATTGATATATTTAACTCCTTCAACTTTAACAACATCTTCCAAACGATGCTCTACGCCTTCAAATCCTGTCATACTCTCAGTAATCTTCTCATTACGTACTTGCAATAATTTAGCTGCAAGCATTGAAGCCATGGCGTTTTTGGTATTATGTTTTCCTTTAACTGTTAAATTTGATACATTCATTATATATTCCTCCTCGTTTAGTCTTATTGTTATATTATCTCCTTCTAAATATGCTCCGTACTTAAGTTTACTCTTAATTGAAAAAGGAACCAGCTTTGATTTTGGCTTGTGCTCTTTTAATCTTTCTGAAATAACTTCATCATCAAAATCATAAATTAAATAATCTTTCTCTGTTTGATTTTTAGTTATTCTAAACTTAGCGTCAACATATTTATTAAAATCGTACTCATATCTGTCCAGATGATCTGGTGTTATATTCATTATAAATGCAATATGTGCATCGAACTTTTCTATTCCGTCTAACTGAAAACTACTCAACTCTAAAACATAAGTATCGTAATGCTCTTCAGCTACTTGTTTTGCAAAACTATCTCCAATATTTCCTGCGATACCAATATTAAACTCTGCATGCTTCAATATATGATGTGTTAACATCGTTGTGGTTGTTTTTCCGTTTGAACCAGTAATGCCAATTATTGTAGCTTTAGAAAACTGCGCTGCGAATTCTATTTCAGAAATCACTTGAATACTTCTCTCTCTTAATGCTTTAATAAGTGCTACAGTTTCAGGAATACCAGGACTTTTCATTACTACATCTGCATTGAAAATATCACTTTCCGTATGCTGTTTTTCCTCAAACTTAATTTCGTGATTTAAAAGAACTTTTTTATACTTATCTGTAATACTTCCTTTATCTGATACGAAAACGTCGTATCCTTTTTGCTTACCTAATATTGCTGTACCAACACCGCTCTCGCCTCCTCCTAAAACAACTAACCTCTTCATTACTTACCTTAACTTCAATGTTACTATAGTGAATACGGCTAAGAGAATTCCTACAATCCAAAACCTAGTAACAATCTTACTTTCATGATACTTAAGTTTTTGATAGTGATGATGTAAAGGGGCCATTTTAAATATTCGCTTTCCTGCACCAAATTTTCTCTTAGTATACTTAAAATACCCTACTTGTAAAATCACAGAGATTGTTTCTATCATAAACACACCCGCTAATAGTGGTAGCAACAATTCTTTTCTTATCGCAATTGCTATTACTGCTATAATTCCACCAATAGTAAGACTCCCTGTGTCTCCCATAAATACTTGAGCTGGATATGTATTATACCAAAGGAAACCTATTAACGCTCCTGCAAAGGCAGATATATAAACCGTCATTTCTCCTGAATCTGGTATGTACATTACATCTAAATATTCGGCAAAAACTATATTTCCTGAAACCCAAGCAAAAACTGCTAAGGTTATGACCATTATAGCTGAAGAACCTGCTGCCAAACCGTCAATTCCATCAGTTAAATTAGCTCCATTAGAGATTGCTGTTACTATAAAAATAACAATAGGTATAAAAATTAACCATGCATACTTTTCATATCCATCACCTAAAAAAGATAATGCTTTTGCATATTCTAACTCATTGTGCTTTAAAAAAGGAACCGTTGTTTTCGTTGATTTATGGGCCTCACCAAATACTTTTCTTTTTCCTCCTTGCTGGGTTGTTTGTTCCTCTACAGGTAGTTGTTCTTTTATTGTAACTCCATTATGAAAATACAACATAGCCCCCACTATAATACCAAGTCCAACCTGACCTACAACTTTGAATATCCCTTTCAATCCTTGTTTGTCTTTTTTAAAGACCTTGATATAGTCATCTGCAAAACCGATAAATCCCATCCATATAGTAGTTATCAATAAAATAACTATGTATATGTTCTCAAGTTTTGCTAGAAGAAGAACTGGTATTAGTGTGGCTAAAATTATTATGATTCCTCCCATAGTAGGAGTTCCTGATTTTTCTATTTGACCTTCAAGTCCTAAATCTCTGATACTTTCACCTACTTGCTGTTTTCTTAAGTAATTGATAATACGTTTACCAAAGATTGTAGATACTAGTAATGATAAAATAAAAGCTGCTGCAGCTCTAAATGTGATGAACTGAAAAACACTCGCTCCCGTTAAATTAAATTCACTTTCCAAGTATTGAAATAAATAATACAGCATTCCTTTATTAGTTTTTTAGTTGATTAAAGCATTCTTTTATTTCTTCTAAATCATCAAAATAATGACGCTCTCCATTTATTTCTTGATAATTTTCGTGTCCTTTTCCTGCGATTAGAATTATATCCCCTTCGCTGGCTAATTTGCATGCAGTTTTTATTGCCTGTTTTCTATTTAAAATTGAAATTGTTTTTTTATAATTTTCAGGGGAAACACCTTTTTCCATTTCATCCAAAATCATTTGTGGATCTTCAGTTCTTGGGTTATCTGAAGTGAACACAACTTGGTTGCTTAACTGAGAGGCGATATACGCCATTTTCGGGCGCTTAGTTTTATCTCTATCTCCTCCACACCCCACAACTGTGATCACGTTTTCATTACCTGTTCTTATGTTATTTATAGTCTCCAGAACATTTTTCAAAGCATCTGGTGTATGTGCATAATCTACAATAGCTGTTGTTGCATCTGCAGAAACAACGTATTGAAAACGACCACTTACACTCTCTAGCTCACTAATTATTTTTAGTATTTCTAACTTTTCTAAACCTAAAATTTCAGCAACGCCGTAAATGGCTAATAAATTATACGCGTTAAAATCACCTATTAGCTTACTCCATATTTCAGTTGTATTTACTGTTAGTAACGTCCCAGAAAAACTTTTCTCAAGTATTTTTGCTTTGTAATCTCCTAGCGTTTTCAACGCGTAAGAATATTTTCTTGCCTTGGTATTTTGCAGCATTATGTTACCATTCTTATCATCAATATTTGTTAATGCAAATGATGATTTTGGCAATGCATCAAAAAACGCTTTTTTTACATCTCTGTACTCCGAAAATGTTTCGTGATAATCTAAATGGTCGTGAGATAAATTAGTAAAAACCCCACCTTCAAAAGTTAATCCTGCTGTTCTTTTCTGATGGATTCCATGAGAACTTACTTCCATAAAACAGAACTCAACACCTTTACTTAACATTTTTTTTAAATACTTATTGATTGTTAAAGAGTCTGGTGTTGTATGCGTAGCTTTATACTCATCATTATCTACCATTATTTTCACTGTAGAGAGTAAGCCTACTTTATACCCAGCTTTCTTAAATAATTTATATAACAAAGAAGTTACAGTCGTTTTTCCATTAGTTCCTGTTACTCCAATTAGCTTAAGATTGCTTGATGGGTTTTCGTAATAATTAGACGACAAAATAGCTAAGGCTGCATTAGAGTCTTCTACTTCAATAAAAGTTACACTGTCTGCTAGATTATCGGGTAACTTCTGACAAACTATTGTTTTTGCTCCTAATTCAATTGCCTTGTCGATAAATAGATGTCCATCAACAGCAACTCCTTCTTGAGCTACAAAAACATCATTGGGTTTCACATGTCTACTATCAAAAGTAATTTCATTCACCGCGATATCTGTAGTTCCTACAACAGAATTTACATTAACCTTATATAATATGTCTTTTAATATCTTCAATTATGATAATTTAAGATGTACTATGTTTCCTTTTTTAACTTTTTCTCCTCTTGGTATAGATTGTTCAACTACTTTACCTAAACCTGAAAATTGAACTTTAAGCCCCATATTTTCTAGAATTGCTATCGCATCCATACCACTCATCCCAACCACTTTTGGCATAATAGTCTTGTATTTACTGAGCACAGTATAATAATTGTCGTAATCTTTCCCGATTGATTTATTAACTACTGAATCAGTTACCATCTGTACACTTGACGGTATTGACGTATATATCTTTTGTGCTATTTCTTTAAATACTGGAGCCGCTACTTTAGCACCATAATATCCTTTTTCCACTTTTGGCTCATGAATAACTACTATACAAGAATATTTAGGGTTTTCCACAGGAAAAAAACCAGCAAAAGATGCGACGTACTTCCTGTTTGAATAATGTCCTGAAATTATTTCTCCTTTCTTATTCTTATGCTTAGGAATCCACTTTTTTGCGGTTCCTGTTTTCCCTGCCATAGAGAAATTAGAAGAGTACACACTTTTTGCAGTACCTTTTTTCACTACATTTTCCATTACTCTTACTACTTTTTTTATTGTTTGCTCGGAGGCGATTCTCTTTTTCAGCACCACCTTATCAAACTTTTTAACAACCTTTCCTCCAACTCGCAATTCCTTAACAAATCTTGGTTTAACCAGTTTCCCTTTATTTGCAACAGCGTTATAAAAGGTTAAGACTTGTAGTGGCGTTAGAGAAACACCATATCCCCATGCCATCCATTCTAGTGCGATCGGACTCCATAGTTTATTTTTTGGTGAAGGAATAAAAGGTTTCCCTTCTCCTACGACCTCGATTCCTGTTTGTTTGTCAAGACCGAATTGTTTCATTCTTTTTATAAACTTTTCAGGATTTCTATCGTAATGTTTTCTAATCGCTTTTACTATACCAACGTTAGATGAAACCTCAAATACTCTTGCTAAAGAAATTTTTCCGTAGCCGTCTCTGTTACTATCTTCTACTTTTCTGTTATTAATAAAAATCTTTCCTTTTTCAGTATCCACTATTGTAGAAGTATCAATCACTCTATCTTCTAAACCAGCCATAATACTTGCTAGTTTAAATGTAGAACCTGGTTCGTGACTTTCCCAAACAGCATAATTTCTCTTTTCGTAATACTTTCCTTTGCTCGTTATCCCTAAATTTGAGATCGCTTTAATCTCTCCTGTTGCAGTTTCCATAACAACAGCACAACCATGATCGGCCTCGAAATATTCCATTTGCTTGAGAAGCGCATGATGTGTTATATCTTGAATATTTACATCGATAGTCGTAATTACATCTTTACCATCTAACGGTTCTTGTTCATTCACATCGTTAATTGGTTTCCACTGTCCTTTTGCTATTTTTTGTTTTAATCTCCAACCGTTCTTCCCTTTCATGTATTCAGAGAAAGCTCCTTCTATTCCAGCTCCTCCTCTGTGATCATTATACCCTATGGTTCTTTCAGCTATTTTGCCAATAGGATGCTCTCTAACTGTTTTTTGTTCTGCTATAAATCCACCTCTATATACGCCAAGTTTAAATATTGGAAAACTCTTCATTTTCATATAATCGCTGTACCCAATATTTCTAACGATTAATAAATAACGATTTCTTCTTTTCTTTGCTTGTCTAAGTTTATTTTCATAATACTTTGGTGTCTTTCCAAGCATTTTGGATAATGATTTTGTTAGCGCTGCTATATTTTTCTCAAACACACCATCTTTAACGGCCATTACATCCATTCGAATTGTATAATTCCCTATTGATGTTGCCAATAAATTACCATCCGCAGCATAAACATTACCTCTATTAGCAAAAATTGTATCGTTTTTAATTGTAGTTTCTAGGGCAAGTTTTTTATACTTTTCTCCTTTCACATATTGCAACTCAAAAATTTTACCTGCCACAATTATTAGAAAAAGCGACATCATAATCACAATTATGTATAACTTGTTTAGTATGCTTTTTTTAACTGTTGACAAACTTTATTCTTTTATTAGTACTTTAATTTTTTGTGGTGGTTCTTTTGCAGGCAATAATCCTGATGGTCTAACTTTTTTCCGAATTGAACTTTCTAATTTCATTCGCATTAGAATGGTACTTATATCTACATATTCTGCCCTAAGCTCTCTTTTGACTTTATTGAGATTAGAGATCTTAACCACTTTTTCATCTGCAGAATGCGCACTCCAAATCATTATTAGAAGCAGGCTTACTACAAAAAAGATTACTCTCCATTTTTTGAATGCCGATTCGTCTGTTAAAAAACTTCCTCTTAACAAATCGTATATCCCCCCAGTATTTCTCCCCATTTACTTTAACGTTGCTATTCTTAACTTTGCGCTTCTAGCTCTGCTATTAACCTCAATTTCTGCTGCTGTTGGAATAATTAACTTCCCTACCTTTTTTAGAGGTTCATTAGTGTTCCCGTAAAAATCTTTTTCTATCTCACCTTCAAAAAGACCAGTTCTTATAAATCTCTTCACTAATCTATCTTCCAATGAATGATAAGAAATAACACTCAACCTTCCTTCTTCAGTAAGCAAACCAGGTATCTGATTTAAAAACTCTTTCAACACTTCCAACTCCTCATTAACCTCAATACGAACTGCTTGATATATTTGGGCTAATATTTTGAATTCTTTCATTTTTGGAAGAAATCTTTTTAACACTTGCCTCAACTCAAAGCTGGTAACTATTTCTTTATCTTCTCTTGCTGCTACAATAGTTTTTGCCATTGCTCTTGCATTTCTTAACTCTCCATACCAATACAAAACATCTGCAAGCTTAGCCTCATCATATTCATTAACTACTTTTTTTGCTGAAAGCATTGAAGATTGATTCATTCTCATATCTAAATCTCCATCAAAACGGGTAGAAAACCCTCTGTCTTTCTCATCGAATTGATGCGAGGAAACTCCTAAATCTGCTAAAACTCCGTCAACCTTTTTTACTCCATAGAATTTTAAAAACCTTGTAATAAATCTAAAATTCTCGGCAATCAACACAAACCTTGGATCGTTAATTACATTTCGTTGCGCATCTGCATCCTGATCAAAGGCAAACAATCTACCGTCTTCACCTAATCTATCTAGAATTTCTTTAGAGTGACCTCCTCCTCCAAAAGTAACATCTACATAAACCCCATTAGGCTTTATGTTTAAAGCATCTATGCTTTCCTTTAAAAGAACTGATTTATGATATTCCATCTTCTGTTTCCATATTACCCATTACTTCCTCTGCTAAATCTGCGAAATCAGATGCTGCATCATCAATTACATTTTCATATTTCTCTTTATCCCAAATTTCAATAATATTTACAGCACTAGATAAAACTACCTGTTTTTCTATACCTGCAAAAACACATAAATCTTTAGGTATTAAAACTCTACCTGCCGCATCTATATCTACCATCTTTACACCAGCTGTAAATCTTCTGATAAAGTCATTGTTCTTCTTTACAAACCTATTAAGTTTGCCAACTTTTTCCATCATGATTTTCCATTCATCCATTGGATACAACTCTAAACATGGCTGAAAAACTGAACGCTTAATTACGAATCCATTTTGCAACACAGGAGCTAGCTGCTTCTTAAGAGCAGAAGAAACCATAAGCCTGCCTTTCGCATCAGCTTTACATTCGTATGTTCCAATTAAATTAATCACGCGTAACTATATAGTTATTCAAAAGTATAAAATATTTACCACTTTTTACCACTTTTTACCACATTGTTAATAACTTATCCCACTTTGAATATTTGAACAGAAAAAACGTCTCTCTTTACTATTATAAATCCTACTTGCAAAAGAAATTGATATGTTTTAAAAAAAGAGTTACTTTTGCAGTTAGCCAAATAGCATTTAATGACTGATTTTTTAAAAAAAGAAGGCAAGTACACATTCGCAGAAGCTGGTGAGGGAAGACCAATAATAGTATTACATGGTTTAATGGGTGCATTAAGCAATTTTAGTGCTACTTTCGACTATTTTTCTAAGAATAATTACAAAGTTTTAATACCTGAATTACCTTTATACACTTTACCTCTTTTGAAGACTAATGTTAAAAACTTAGCTAAGTTTTTACATGACTTTATAGAATTCAAAGGACTCAAGGATGTAGTTTTATTAGGTAATTCTCTGGGCGGTCATATCGCTTTATATTATATAAAACATTATCCGAAAGATGTTTCTGCTTTAGTTATAACAGGAAGCTCTGGGCTTTATGAAAATTCTATGGGTAATAATTATCCTAGAAGAGGTGATAAAGATTTTGTTAGAAAAAAGACTGAGGAAGTTTTTTATGATAAAGCAATAGCTACTGAAGAATTAGTAGATCAAGTGTATGATGTTATTAATGATAGAAATACTTTGATTAAGACCTTAGCTATAGCAAAAAGTGCTGTTCGCCATAATATGGCAAACGATTTACCAAAAATGAGTCAGCCTACCTGTATAATATGGGGAAAAAACGATACCGTTACTCCTCCTGAAGTAGCAGAAGACTTTCACAAACTTTTACCTGATAGCGATTTATTTTGGGTGGATGAATGTGGCCATGCTGCTATGATGGAGCAACCAGAAGAATTCAATCAAATTTTAGAGAATTGGTTTAATAATCGTAACATATAAAAGATGAAAATTAAAAGTGCCGAATTTGTAATGAGCAATAGTAATGTTATTAATGCTCCTAAAGAACGTATCCCTGAATATGCTTTTATCGGCCGTTCCAACGTTGGAAAATCTTCGTTGATTAATATGCTAATGCAACGAAAAAAGTTAGCTAAGACTTCAGGTACACCCGGAAAAACACAGCTTATCAATCACTTTAAAATTAATAATGAGTGGTTTTTAGTTGATCTACCGGGGTATGGTTATGCTAAAGTTTCTAAAAAGAAAAGAACTATTTTTCAATACTTTATTGAAAATTATTTTAAAGAGCGGGAACAACTAGTTTGTACTTTTGTTCTGATTGATTCGAGACATGATCCTCAAAAAATTGATCTAGATTTTATGGCTTTTTTAGGCCAAAATGGTTTTCCTTTCTGTATCGTTTTTACTAAAGCGGATAAGCTACCTAGTTCTAAACTCAATAAACAGATTACTTCTTACAAAAGAAAACTATTAACCTATTGGGAATCATTACCTCAAACATTTATTACTTCATCGTCGACTAATTTAGGACGTGATGAATTTTTAAATTTCATTAGCGAGATAAACAAAGACGTTGCTGATAATTTTAAATAAATAAGATTAAATGCATTCTTCGAAAGACAATCTTCAAATCTTACATGAAGACAATCATATAATTATCATCAATAAAAGACCTGGAGACATTGTCCAAGGAGATAAGACTGGTGATAAACCTTTGAATGATATTGTTAAAGAATATATAAAGCAGAAATATAACAAGCCTGGAAATGTGTATTTGGGTACTGTGCATAGATTGGATAGACCAACCTCTGGTATTGTTATTTTTGCCAAGACCTCCAAAGCTTTAGAACGTTTGAATAAAATGTTAAGAGAAAAACAGATAAAAAAAACGTATTGGGCTATTGTAAAAAACGAAGTTACTCCTGAAAAACAAACGCTAACACATTACTTAAAAAAGAACCCTAAAAACAATAAATCTACTGCATATATAAAAGAAACTGACGGTAGCAAGAAAGCTATACTTCATTACTCAGTATTAAAAAAACTACAGAACTACACGCTGTTAGAAATTGATTTGGAAACAGGTAGACATCATCAAATTCGTTGTCAGTTATCATCAATTAAACACCCAATAAAAGGGGATTTGAAATATGGTTTTGCTAGAAGCAATAAAAATGGAAGTATTCATTTACACGCCAAAAAAATATTATTTACACACCCTGTAAGTAAAGAGAGTATTGATATTTCCGCTCCAACACCCGACGATGTTATTTGGAATGCATGCAACTAAATTTGTATATTTAGTTTCTTAATTCCATCTTCACATGAAAGCATTAAAATATTTGTTGGTTTTTTCTATACCTTTAACTGTATACATATCGTTTACTTCAACAGGCTGGATTACTTTTTTACCTTTTTTATATGTCTTTGGATTTGTTCCTCTTTCTGATTTTCTATTGAAAGTAAATCCTTATAATTTTAATAAAGAACAAGAAGAGATTGAAAAAAACAATAAATTATATTCACTAATTCTCTATGCCATGCTTCCTATTCAGGTATTTTTTCTGGCATGGTTTCTAATCATCATATCACAAACACCAATGTTTAGCTTTGATTTCTGGGGACGTGTTTTAGGTATGGGAATTATGTGTGGTGTTATAGGAATTAATGTTGGTCATGAACTAGGACATAGAAATAATAGAATTGAACAATTATTAGGTGAGCTATTATTGTTAACTTCTTTAGAGACCCATTTTCTACCCTACCATAATGGAGGTCATCATTTAAATGTTGCTACACCTGAGGATGCAGCAACCGCTAGAAAGAATGAATTTATTTATGTTTTCTGGATTCGATCTCAGTTTATGAGTTATATAAAAGCTTGGAAATTGGAAAATAAACGCCTGTCCGACATAAACTTAAATTGGTTTCATTATAAAAACAAAATGGTAATTTATACTATATTTCATTTTATATTACTTGCTTGTATTTACTATTTTTTCAACTTTTATGTACTGGTTTCCTTTCTCATTGCCGCTTCAATAGGAATCTCATTGCTTGAAACGGTAAACTATATTGAGCACTATGGACTATTACGAAAAAAGAATAAATTTGGACGATATGAACGAGTTAAGCATTCTCATTCCTGGAACTCTAATCATGTTATTGGAAAACTTGTTTTATTCAATCTTTCTCGTCATTCAGATCATCACTATAATGGTAGTAAACATTATCAAGTTTTAAAATCATTACCCGATAGTCCACAAATGCCAACAGGATACCCAGGTATGATGCTACTTTCATTACTTCCACCTTTGTGGTTTAAAATCATGAATAAAAAATTACAAGAAATTTAAGTTATGACTATATCAGAACTCTTATCGGCTCAACGAGCTTTTTTCAAAACACAACAAACAAAAGATATTACTTTTAGAAAAAACAGCTTACTAAAACTCCAGAAAGAGCTTTTACGACGAGAGAAAGACATTTTAAAAGCATTACATGATGATTTTAAAAAATCTGAATACGAAGGAATCATGACGGAAACATCAATAGTTCTTTCCGAGTTAAAGTTAACACTAAAAAAGATGTCTTCGTGGGCTAAGCCTCAACGCGTACTCCCTTCACTTTTAAACTTTCCTTCATCTGCTAAAATTTATAGTGAACCTTATGGCTCAGTATTAATTATTGCACCTTGGAATTACCCTTACCAACTTGGGTTTTCTCCTCTTATAGGAGCTATCGCAGCTGGAAATACAATTATTTTAAAACCTTCTGAATTAACCCCAAATACTAGTACAATTACCAAAGAAATTATTGAATCTGTTTTTAGCAAAGAGCATGTTGCTGTTGTCGAAGGAGGGATTCCTGAATCTGAAGAATTACTCAAACAACGCTGGGATTACATATTTTTTACAGGTAGTGTTCCTGTAGGAAAGATTGTAGCTAAAGCTGCTGCCAAACATCTAACTCCTGTTACACTTGAGCTAGGCGGAAAAAGTCCGTGTATAGTTGACGAAACTGCTAATATTAAACTCGCTGCAAAAAGAATCGTTTGGGGTAAATTTTTAAATGGCGGTCAAACTTGTATTGCACCAGACTATTTGCTTATACACAAAAAAGTTAAAGACGAATTTGTAAAACATTTTAGAGCCGAAATTACTAATGCTTATGGAGCTAATCCTGAGAACTCTAATGATTTCCCAAGGATAGTGAATACTAAAAACTTTGACCGTTTAGCTGCAATGCTAACAAATGAAAACTGTATAATTGGTGGAGAGACAAATAGGGATGATAAATATATTTCTCCTACCTTAATCGATGAACCTTCTATAGAAAGTGAAGTGATGCAGGGTGAAATATTTGGTCCTATTTTCCCGATAATCTCCTATGAAACAGAAGATTATATCGAACATATTACACGTAAGTATGACAAACCTTTAGCTTTTTATGTTTTCACAGGAAAGAAAAATTTTGCCAAAAAACTTATCCAAAAATACTCTTTTGGTGGCGGAACTATTAACGATACTACAGTTCACTTTGCTAATCATCGACTACCTTTTGGTGGTGTAGGAGAAAGTGGTATGGGTAGTTATCATGGTAAGAAAACATTTGATATTTTTTCTCATAAAAAAGGAGTTGTTTCTAGAGGTAATTGGTTAGATGTACCTACTCGATACGCTCCATATAAAGGCAAAATAAAACAACTTAAAATGTTAATGAAAATAAGCTAGATTTATTTTATTAACATTCTAAATATTAGAATAAATGATTGAAAAAACTGTATTTGAGGCAATAGAATATCGCAGATCTGTTCGAGTTTATGACGATGAAAAAAAGATAGATAGCTCTGTTGTCAAAGAATGTATTGAATATGCTACTATGGCACCCAATAGTAGTAATATGCAATTATGGGAATTTTACCACATAACATCCGATAACACTATAAAAAAAATAATTCCATTATGCTTTAATCAGAACGCAGCAAAAACTGCTGAGCAATTAGTGGTTATTGTAACGAGAAAAGACTTGTGGAAAAAACGAGTAAATGCTAACCTAAACTATTTAGATACTGTATACCCTCCTAAAGCTGACAAAGAGCAAAGCAGTAGAGAGAAATTTGCCAAGAACTACTACAAAAAACTCATTCCCTTTACTTACGCAGATTTTCTAGGTATTTTTGGTCTTCTTAAATATATTATAATCTCTATTATTGGATTATTTAAACCTATTTACAGAGAGGTAAGAAGCAAAGACATGAGAGTAGTTGTACATAAGAGTGCTGCCTTAGCTGCTCAAAATTTTATGCTAAGCATGGCTAGTAAAGGTTATGATACTTGCCCCATGGAAGGTTCAGATACCTGGCGAGTTAAAAAAGTTTTAGGTTTACCGGTAGGTGCTGATATAAATATGATTATTTCATGTGGTATTCGTAAGCCCGAAGGAGTTTATGGGAAACGTTTTAGAATTCCATTTGAAGAAGTCTACAAAGAAATTTAAGCAAAAGCCAGCTATAAAAATTATGCTGGCTTTCTTTCTTTAACTCTTCACAAATTTAATTAAAGGACCATCACTATGCTGATGATCTGCTAAGTATAAACTTCCTTCTTCAAAATAATATTCATATGTTATGGATCCAATTACTAGCATATCCGCTGTAATTTTTACATTATAATTTCCAGAGCCTAATAAGGTGTGAAGTTTCTCTGTAACCGAGTTTTCTACAGTTACGGTACTTTTAGAAATGTTAAAAGTCCAAGTATGTTCATTAACTTCTAAATTAATAGGAATGCATTCGCAAGATACATTAACTAAACTCCAACAACCTTCGAGAGTATTTCTGAATTGTTGTTTCTCATTGGAACAGTTGTAAAATACTAGAACTAGAATTAAATATCTCTTGAAATAATGAAGCTTCATACATCCTATTTTATTAATAGATGTAGAAATCATGAAATGGTTGCGTTAATTATTTCTTTTTGGTAAAAAAACCAACCTATTTTTTGATTCTTTTATTTCTTGCTGATTAATCTTCATTTTTACAAACTTACCATTCAAGTATTTATCAGCTTGATTTTTATAGTAGGGACTCAACCTGTTACCACTCTGACCAGTAGGCAGAATAGCCAAACTATTTTCTACATCTGAAAAATCAATTACCCTTCTCGTTGATGGACCACCAGTTACATTGTAAACTCCTGTACTATCTAATTTAAAAATATGATTATTAATCACTTCATTTCCTCCATTAGTTGCAAAAGGTCCTACGTTAAATATGGTTCTAAGAATCCCTCCTGCGTTACCGATTGCGTGATTATGTTCTACCGACAAAACTTTTTCCCACTGCCACTCATTTACTTCATCACCTAATTGCCTTCTTAAAAAGGTGATTGCTTCATGAAAAGATTTCATAATTATGTCCTTTTTATCTTCTTCTACTTCATCTGTATTAATATTATCCCACCATAAAGATTCAGATTTACTCATTTGTACAGCAATCATTTTCTTTTGGAAAGGTGAACCTCCCATAAATTGTTGGAAGCCTTCTACTCCCATTTCATCTCCAAAAGTATTCTTTAAAAAACGATAGATAAATCTATTATAAACTGTTGGTGCCACGCTTTCTTTATTATAATTTCCGTCCCATTCCAATAAAATTTCATATGCTCTTTTCTCTAATGAATTCAACTCTCCTACGTTAATTACAGTAGAGGCACTTTCTATAACTTCGTTTACTACATGAGACTTCACATCGTATAACATTGACGCTACGTTATCTTTTGTAAAATCATACTTTGAGTCTATAATTCTTGTAATACGTTTTGCTCTGTCTTCTGGTAAATAATATCCAGGATATAACATTCCTTGTATGGAATCTGGTTGATTATTTGCTGAATACACGTAATTAGATGTTGGATTAATTGCCATTGGGTTTTGTTCAAAATCCAAATATTCTACTATTTCATCTTTACCCGAAGCTCCATTTAAATATACTTTTGTATTTAAACTATCTCTGTACCTATATAGTTTTGCAGCTGCAAACCAAGCAATATTATTTTTAGCATCTCCATACATCACATTCAAACCTGGTGCATGAATTTTTGATACGCCTCTTTTAAAACCTTCTAAAGAATCTGCGTGAGACATTTCATAACATGCATCTATCAATTCATTTGGTGAATTAGTGTAAATCCATTGCATAGCTATAGGTCTTTCATCTTTTATCTGATCAATAATATCATTCATCACTGGACCATGATCACTAACTCTTAATTGAAAATTAACATCTTTATCTCCTTTTACTTTTACCTTTTTCTCGAAGGTTTTGTAACGTTTATATCCTCCTTTTACTTTAAACTCTAAATCGTTTACAGGGTTATTTTCTTCTATATAAAAATCTGTATCATCATTTTCAAACATCGTAAGTCCATAAGCATACTTTCTATTATGACCTAGCAGAGGAAATGGAGTTAATCCTAAATTAAAACCATACATTTCATAATTTGGAGTTTTAATATGATTCTGATACCAAACAGATGGTTGAGAATAGCTTATATGTGGATCGTTTGCAAAAATTACTTTTCCGTTTTTTGTTCTTTCTGCTCCCAAAACCCAAGAATTACTTCCAATAAAAGTAGGAACGGGTAATGCATCCATTATCTTAGTAATTTCATTAGAAAAAATTGCTTTTACCTCTGGTCTTTTTGCGTTTTTTATTACTGTAGATTTTTCTAACGGTACTTCCAACTCTTCAACATATTCCTTACCATATTTTTCTTTTATTTCATTGATTAATGGATCTGTTTTATGAGCCGCTGCAAAACTAAAAGCCATATATCCAAAAACGTTATAAACATCTTTTAGTGTATACTTCTCCTTATCTACACCAACCATGTAAAATTCTATTGGTGTTGGGCCATTTTCAATAAATTGGTTAATTCCTTCTAGATAAGCCTGTGTTAACTTATATGATTTAGATTCTTTATTTAAACTGGCAATTGTTTTATATGCAGATTCTTCTATACCTAAGCTTGAAAAAAACTTATCCGTGTTTACCAGTTTACTACCAAAAATTTCACTGAGTCTTCCTGCAGCAATCCTTCGCAACAATTCCATTTGCCATAATCTGTCTTGTGCATGAACATAACCAAAAACTCTGTATGCATCTTCTTCATTATTTGCATTAATATGTGGCACACCATTTTCATCATAAAAAACAGTTACTTTTTCTTTTAAATTTACAATCTCAAACTCACCATTATAATCAGGACTTAGTCCTTTGGCTATAAACCAAACAGCTACTCCGATTAGGATTAGCAGCAATATTACAAATCGAAAAAGTTTCTTAACAAGTTTCATTAGTTGAGATTTTTATCAAATATAACAGTTTTAAATTTGTATTTTTGAATCGTATCAAAACACCATATTTTATGAAAAAAATTCATATGGTTGACTTACAAAGTCAATATCAAAAAATTAAAGAAACAGTTGATCAATCTATTCAAGAGGTTTTAAATTCATCGGCTTATATTAATGGCCCATATGTAAAAGAATTTCAAGCTGATTTGGAAACATATTTAAATGTGAAGCATGTTATCCCATGTGCTAATGGTACCGATGCTTTACAAATAGCTATGATGGGACTTGGGTTACAACCTGGTGACGAAGTAATTACTGCCGATTTTACTTTTGCTGCTACAGTTGAAGTGATTGGGTTATTGCAATTAACTCCTGTTTTAGTTGATGTTGAACCTGATACATTTAATATCGACATTGTTGCTCTAAAAAAAGCGATTACTCCTAAAACTAAAGCGATCGTTCCTGTACATTTATTTGGCCAAGTAGCAAATATGGAGGCTATTATGGAAATTGCAAAAGAGTTTAATCTTTTTGTTATTGAAGATAATGCACAAGCGATTGGAGCCAATTATACTTTTTCAAATGGTTTGAAACAAAAAGCAGGAACTATTGGCGATGTAGGAACTACATCTTTCTTTCCTTCTAAAAATTTAGGTTGTTATGGTGATGGCGGCGCTATATTTACCAATAACGATGATTTAGCGCATACTATACGAGGAATTGTTAATCACGGTATGTATAAACGTTATTATCATGATGTTGTTGGAGTTAACTCGAGATTAGATAGTATTCAAGCTGCAGTTTTGAAAACGAAACTTCCTCTACTAGATGGCTATTGCAATTCACGAAGAGAAGCTGCTAGATATTACAACAATGCTTTTGCTAACAACCCTAATATTATTACACCGAAATCATCATCTTGTGGACAAATCTGTAAACAATGCGACTGTCATGTTTTTCACCAGTACACATTACAAATAAAAAATGGGAAACGAGATGAGCTGCACCAACATTTATTAGATCACGGAATCGCAAACGCAATATACTACCCTGTTCCTTTACACAAACAAAAGGCATATATAGATGAACGATATAAAGAGGAAGACTTTAAAGTTACAGACCACCTCGTAAATACTGTTATATCTTTACCTATGCACACTGAATTAGACGAAGAACAACTTAGTTTCATTTCTTCTACTATTAACGATTTTATAAAATAATTATGAAAACAATCTTAGTGACTGGTGGGCTTGGATTTATAGGGTCTCATACAGTTGTTGAACTACAAAACTCAGGATTTAAAGTTATTGTTATCGATGATTTATCGAACTCTAGGATAGAGGTTCTGGACAGCATTACTAAAATAACAGGAACTAAACCTAACTTTCATAAAGTTGATCTTCGTAATAAGAAAGAGGTTAAAAATTTCTTTGATCTAAATACAATCGATGGAATTATTCATTTTGCTGCGTTTAAAGCCGTTGGAGAGAGTGTAGAAAAACCATTAGAATATTACGAAAATAATATAGGTAGTTTAGTATACCTACTTCAGGAAATGAGAGATCGTAATCTTGATAACTTTATATTCAGTTCATCTTGCACTGTTTATGGGCAAGCTGATAAATTACCGATTACTGAAAATGCTCCTATTAAACCTGCAGAATCTCCTTATGGAAACACAAAACAAATAGGCGAAGAAATTATAAAAGATAGCTGTAATGCACACAAACTAAACGCTATTGCTCTACGATATTTTAATCCGATTGGAGCACATGAAAGTATAGAGATAGGTGAACTTCCACTAGGTATTCCTCAAAATTTAATACCATATGTAACTCAAACTGCTGCTGGTATTAGATCTCAACTTTCTGTCTTTGGAGATGATTATGAAACTCCAGACGGAACTGCTATTAGAGATTACATTCATGTTGTAGACTTAGCAAAAGCACATATAGCCGCATTAAAACGCTTATTAAACAAGGATAATGAAAGTAATTTTGAACACTACAATATAGGTACAGGTAAAGGTACTTCTGTATTAGAAATTATTACTGCTTTCCAAAATAGTACTGGTAAAGCATTAAATTATAAAACCGTGGAACGAAGAGCAGGAGATGTTACTGCAGCCTACGCTGATACAACAATAGCTAACGAAAAGTTAAACTGGAAAACTGAAAAAACATTAGAAGAGGCACTAAAATCAGCTTGGAATTGGCAAGAAAAACAATCAAATAATCATTCTTAACTTCTTAAAATTATATTAAAACTAAAGAATAATTTTTTAATTTCTAAACAATCGGTTAGCTTTGTAGTGTGTTTGAATATTTGATGGCAAGAAAAAAAGAATATAGCGAAGCTAAAGTAATCGAAAAAGCAATGGACTTGTTTTGGAAAAATGGTTACGAAAGTACATCAATGCAACTTTTAGAGAGAGAAATGGGAATAAATAAGTTTTCCATATACTCTAGTTTTGGTAGTAAAAGTGGCGTTTTTTTAGAAAGTATAAAATGTTACAAGAAAAAATTATCAGAAATTACTGACAAACTTCATGAATCAAAAAATGGAATAGTAGGTATTAAGCAATATTTCTATGATTTTTTAAAGTTCTCTCAAAAGGATAAAGATATGAGAGGATGTTTGATTACAAATACTGCTAATGAGCTTAGTGATACTTCCGATAGTAAAATAAAAGTTCAACTCTCTAAGTTTACCGAATATATTAGAGATCTTTTCGAAAAAAATTTAAGATATGAGACTAATATGCCTGAAGAGATGATTCAGGAAAAAGCTGACTATTACATTGTTTCCATGTTCGGTTTATCATCGGCCTCTAAAATATTCTCTGAAAATCAATTACATATTTTTATTGAAAATATTTTCAAATAAAAAAATTTAACCTATAACTAAACGATTGTTTAGCTATTTAAAATCCTAATAAATTTAAATTATGAGTACATTAAAAATTCACACAATCGAATCAGCGCCTCAAGAAAGTAAAAAACAATTAGAGGCATCAGTAGAAGCATTTGGTATGTTACCAAACTTGCACGGAGTTCTTGCAGAATCGCCTGCGTTACTTGGGGCTTACAAGACTCTACATGAGTTATTTCAGACTAAAACTTCATTTAATGCAGATGAACTAACTGTGGTCTGGCAAACAATTAATGTAGAACACGAATGTCATTATTGTGTTCCTGCACATACAGGTATAGCACATATGATGAAAGTTGATAATGACTTAATTGAGGCTTTAAGAAATTCTGACGAATTATCAAATCCTAAACTGCAAACCTTACATGAGACTACACTGATCTTGGTTAGAAATAGAGGAAACATAAGCGATAAAGATTTAAAGGCCTTTTATGATGCAGGCTATACACAAAAACATTTGCTAGAAATCATACTTGGTTTATCTCAAAAAGTGATTAGTAATTATACTAATCATGTTGCTAAAACACCTGTTGATGCACCTTTTGAAAAATTTGCTTGGTCAAAATAAGCAGCATAACAATTAAAACATTAAAAAGCCCAGATAGATAATTGTCTGGGCTTTTTAACATTAATTTAAGATAGGTAACTTTTTTGCTTTTAGTAACTTGCTTCAAATATTAAATACTCATGATAAAAAATAAACTTGTAATTCTTAGTGTGCTCTTGCTAATTTGGAGCTGTAGCACCAATGAAAAACAACCAAAAAAAACTGATTTAAAAATTGACTATGAAAAGATAACACTAGATAATGGCCTAGATGTTATTTTTCATGTAGATAAATCAGACCCTGTTGTTGCTGTTGAACTTATGGTACATGTTGGATCTGCAAGAGAGATAGAAGGTAGAACAGGTTTTGCTCACTTATTTGAACATCTACTATTTCTAGAATCTGAAAATTTAGGTAAAGGAGGTTTGGATAAAATGAGCGCCAGAATAGGTGGTTCTGGAGCTAATGGCTCTACATCTAGAGATCGTACAAACTATCTTCAGACCATTCCTAATGATGCTTTAGAAAAAATGATTTGGGCTGAAGCTGATAAACTAGGTTGGTTTATAAATACTGTAACTGACCCTGTTCTAGCAAAGGAGAAACAAGTTGTAAAAAATGAGAAAAGACAAAGTGTTGATAATAGACCATATGGACACAGACAATATGTTATTGGCAAAAACTTATACCCTAAAGATCATCCATACAACTGGCAAGTAATCGGCTCTTTGAAAGATTTACAAGATGCTACCTTAGATGACGTTAAGAATTTCTTTAAAAAATGGTATGTCCCTAATAATTCAACATTGGTACTATCTGGAGACTTTGATGTTCAACAAGCTAAAGAATGGGTACATAAATATTTTGATGAAATCCCTAGAGGAGGAGAAATAGCAGCTATTCAAAAAAAGCCAGGAGAAGTAAAAAAAACAAAATACCTGTATTATGAAGATAATTTTGCTAAGCTTCCGGAACTAACTTTAACTTGGCCAGCTGTTGAACAATATCATAAGGATGCATATGCTTTAGATATTCTTACTGAATACTTAACTTCTGGTAAAAATGCGCCCTTAAATAAAGTTTTAGTAGATGATCTTAAACTTACTTCATCTACAACTATGTTTAATTTTAACTCCGAGATAGCTGGACAAGTTCAACTTATTGTAAGAGCATTTAAAAACACAAAATTAGATGATGTAAAAAAAGGAATCGATGATGCTTTTTTAGATTTTGAAAAGAATGGTATTCCTCAAAAAGACTTAGATCGTATTAAAGCAGGAATTGAAACCGATTTTTATCAAAGTTTATCAAGTGTCTTAGGTAAAGGAACTCGTTTAGCTTCATACAACACTTACACAAATGATCCTGGTTATGTTACTACTGAATTAAATAGAACTTTAGCTGTTACTCCTCAAGATGTAATGAATGTATATAACAACTACATAAAAGATAAAAATTTTATTGCTACTAGCTTTATTCCTAAAAACGACAAAGGACTAGCATTAACAAACTCAATAGAAGCAGAAGTTATAGAAGAAAAAATTGTTAATGGAGCAGAAGAAACATTTGATGCTTCTGTTACTGCTAATTATGAAAAAACTCCATCAAATTTTGACCGTTCAATTGAGCCTGATTATGGTAAAACGCCAGAAATGAAAGTCCCTGAAGTATGGAAAGATAAATTAAATAACGGTTTAAAAGTTTACGGTATTCAAAATAAAGAAGTTCCACTAGTTCAATTCAACTTAGTTATTAGCGGTGGACAATTATTAGAAAGTCTAAACAAAACAGGAATAGCAAATCTAACAGCAAGATTACTGGAAAAAGGAACTAAAAATAAAACTGTTAGTGAGCTTGAAGATGCTTTAGCACAACTAGGCGCTTCTGTATTCATATATGCCAGAAAAGATAACATTACCATATCAGGTACAACATTGGCAAAAAACTATATGAAGACATTACAACTAACTCAAGAAATGTTACTTGAACCTAGATGGGATACTGCTGAATTTGAGCTACTAAAAAATGATATTATTACCAGACTAAGACAACAAGAAGCTAGTCCGAATGCAATTGCATCTAATAATTTCAATAAATTAATATACGGTGAAGACAATATTAAATCCAAAAATTTATTAGGAACCATAAGTTCTGTAAAGGCTGCTACAATTGACGATATAAAAGCTTACTATAATAACTATGTTTCGCCTTCTATATCTAAAATACTTATAGTTGGAGATATAAATAAGGAGCAAGTATTAAACTCATTAAAATCGATAGAAAGTGGTTGGGCTTCTAAAGAAGTAACTATACCAACTTTAGAAATTCCAAAAACTCCTGAAAAATCTAAAATATACTTTTATGATATCCCAAATGCGAAGCAATCTCAATTGCGATTCGGAGCACCTGCTTTGGCTTTTAATGATCCTGATTATTATCCTGCTACAGTTATGAACTATATCTTAGGTGGTGGTGGATTTGCTTCACAATTAACACAACAATTACGAGAAGGAAAAGGGTATACTTACGGCATCCGTTCTCGTTTTTCAGGCTCAAAGAACGATGGTACTTTCACGATTTCTAGTGGGGTAAGAAGTAATGTAACACTTGAAGCTTCTCAGTTAGTGAAAAGCATTTTAAAGAATTATCCTGAAAACTACACTGAGAAAGATTTAGCGACTACAAAAGGTTTTTTGATTAAAAGTAATGCTAGGGCTTTTGAAACAATGCGAGCTAAACTTACAATGTTAGACAATATTAGTGAATACGGTTTAAGTACTAATTATGTTAAAGATAGGGAAGCAATCGTAAAAAACATGACCGTTGATAAAATCCAAAATCTTGCAAAAACCTATTTAAATCCAGATAAAATGATTTGGTTGGTTGTAGGTGATGCTGAAACACAATTAAAACGAATGAAGGAATTAGGTTTTGGAGAACCTATATTATTGAATGATTTACAAATTCCTGTAAAACAATAAACCTTACTTTATAATAAATAAAAAGCTCTCTTTAAAAGAGAGCTTTTTATTTATTAATTTCCTAGTATCTATTCAATGATTGCTGCACTTGCAGTAACAGACCTATCTATTTTTCTCATTAGGCCTTGTAAAACTTTACCTGGTCCTACTTCAATAAACTCAGAACCTCCATCAGTAATCATTTGCTGAACAGATTGTGTCCAACGAACTGCACCAGTTAACTGAGCTATTAAATTCTCTTTAATCTCAATTGGATCAGTAATTGCTTTAGCAGCCACATTTTGGTATACTGGACAAACCGGTGTATTGAATGTTGTCTCTTCAATTGCTTTTGCCAATTCTTCTCTTGCTGGTTCCATTAAAGGAGAATGAAAAGCACCGCCTACAGGTAAAACTAAGGCTCTTTTTGCTCCTTTAGCTTTCAAAGCTTCACATGCAGCGTTAATTGCATCAACCTCTCCAGATATTACTAGTTGTCCTGGACAATTATAGTTGGCCGCAACCACTACACCATCTATCGTTGCGCATGTCTCTTCAACTACTTCATCTTCTAATCCCAAAACAGCCGCCATTGTTGAAGCTTGCTTTTCACACGCTTTTTGCATAGCTGTGGCTCTTTTGGCTACTAATTGTAATCCATCTTCAAAAGATAAAGCATTACTCGCTACAAGAGCAGAAAATTCACCTAAGGAATGTCCGGCAACCATTTCTGGCTTAAAATTATCTCCTAAAATTTTAGCTAAAATTACAGAGTGTAAAAAAATTGCTGGCTGTGTAACCTTTGTTTCTTTTAATGCTTCTGCTGATCCTTCAAACATTATGTCTGTTATACTGAATCCTAAAATATCGTTTGCTTTCTCGAAAAGTTCTTGTGCTTGGGGGAATTTCTCATATAAATCTAATCCCATTCCTGTGAACTGGGCTCCTTGTCCAGGAAAAACATATGCTTTCATAAATTACTTTTTGTCATTTGTTTTATAATGCAAACATAATCAATTTAAATTTTGTTATTTTCGTTGTTATGACTGAGAAAGACAAATCGCTTGCGCAAAATATATACTTGATTTTAGCTGCATTATTTATAGCTTCTCTAGTAGCTTCAAACTTAATATTTCAAAAATTTTTTTACTGGTATCCTTTTGATATTGAGATTTTTGATGTTAAATTATTTGAAATTTCTGTGGGTTTATTGCCATATCCTATAACTTTCTTAATTACTGATATTTTATCTGAAATTTATGGGAAAAAGAAAGCTAATCAGGTAGTTATAGCTGGTATTTTTGCTTCATTGTTTTCTTTAGGAATAGTCTTTGTTGGCACACACGCACCTGCAACATCATGGTCACCAGTGAGTGATGCCACTTTTAATATCGTTTTTGGTGCAACACCTTTAGCTGTATTTGCTTCAATGTTAGCTTATTTATTTGCTCAGTTTATCGATATAAAAGTCTACCACTTCTGGAAAGATTTCACTAAAGGAAAACATTTGTGGTTACGAAATAATTTTTCAACGTTTTCTTCTCAATTCATAGATACGTTAACAGTACTGGTTTTACTGTGCTCTTTTAAAATTATAGCTTGGGATAAGTTTCTTGGCTTATTATTAAGCGGCGTATTATTTAAAATGTTAATAGCTGCATTGGATACACCTTTTTTGTATATTTCTGTCTACTTCTTTAAAAAGAAGTTTAACTTGCAACACGGCGAAGAAATTGAAAATATTTAATTAACAATCATATCCTTTTGAATAAATTTTTCTACAAACTATTGAGAGATTATACTAATATTTCTCACGATACTGCAGCATTCTTAAACGTATTTTGTAACCTATTTGTAATTGCTGTTTTAGGTTTTATATTATTTAAAATACTAAGATACTACGGAAGTAAATTCATCCGTAAAGTTGCGAATAAAACAAAAACACAATTTGATGATATTTTAGTTAAGAATGCTTTCTTTTTACGATTTAGTAGGGTTCTAATTTTTGTATCTTTATCTTCTCTTACACAGTATATCCTTACTGATTTTCCAGAATTACTGAACCATGCAGAACGATTAATTAATTTATGTATTCTGTTTAGTTTTTTAATATTAATAAGGAGTGTGCTTTCTAGTATTAAAGATTATTTAAGAACACTTTCTGCATTTAGGGATAAACCTTTGGAAAGTTATGTACAAATCTTCATGATTTTTCTTTGGGTTATAGGTTTTGTTATTTCATTCTCTATAATTACAGAAAAACCATTACTTCGTTTCTTTACAGCTTTAGGAGCTTTTTCTGCTGTTTTATTACTTATTTTTAAAGACACTATTCTTGGTTTTGTAGCTAGTATACAAATCTCTGTATATGATACTGTTCGTTTGCAAGATTGGATTACTATGACAAAGTATGGTGCAGATGGAAACGTAATTGAAATAAATTTGACTTCTGTGATTGTTAAAAATTTTGACAATACAGTTACTAGTATTCCAACCTATTCTTTAATCTCAGACTCATTCAAAAATTGGAGAGCGATGAATCATTCTGGAGGAAGAAGAATGAAAAGAGCTATCTTAATTAAAATCAATAGCATTCATTTTGTTACTGATGAAGAAATAGAAAATTATAAGAAAATTGAACTTATTAAAACATATACTTCTCAAGTTGTTAAGGAGATAGAAGATTATAATACTTCAAATAACATAGATAAGTCTTTATTAATTAACGGACGAAATCTTACTAATTTTGGGATGTTTAGAAAATATTTAGACATCTATTTAGAACAACATCCTAAAATTAATCAGGAATTACTTTTTATGAGTCGACAATTGGAACCTACTGCAGAAGGAATACCGTTAGAAATATATGCTTTTAGTAGTCAGAAAGAATGGCCTATTTATGAGCGAGTAATGGCAGATATTTTTGATCATATCTTTGCAAGCGTTCCTTATTTTAATTTAGAAATTTTTGAAAACCCTACAGGAAAAGATATTGCTAATCTAAAAATTAATAGCCGTGTTGAAGAATAATTCTTTACATACGCTTGCGCTATCAAAATTCAAAAAAAGTAAAACAGGTATGCTTAGTTTGAGTTATATTGTTTTTTGCGGTTTAGTGGCTATATTCTGTTATGCATTAGCTCCAGATAATACTAATTCAGCTAATACAATGCATCTCGAAATCCACTCTAAACCTCCTGGTTTTAAAACATTAGTCTTAAGGATTCCAACTAAAAAAACAATAAAACAAGCATTATTTTCTAGAATAATCTACGGAAAAACAGCTGATTACGAAGAGCTTCCTATTACAAATTATTCGTTTAATGAAAACCAACTGGAAGTAATTAAATATTCAGATGGATTGTCTAAAAGTTTTAGTTTAAGCTTGTTTAATGGTAATCCGCAAGAATTTATTATTGAGAAAAAGTTCTATTTAGGTACAGATAAATATGGAAGAGATTTGCTAAGTAGATTACTGATCGGAACTAGAATATCTTTTTTTATTGGTTTTATCGCTGTATTCATATCACTTGCTATCGGCATTCCTGTTGGCGCAATTGCAGGGTATTTTGGTGGGAAGATTGATACTCTAATCATGTGGTTTATTAACATTACATGGTCTATACCTACACTTTTGCTTGTTATTGCTATTACTTTAACTTTAGGCAAAGGGTTTTGGCAAGTTTTTATAGCTGTTGGTTTAACCATGTGGGTCGAAATCGCACGTGTCGTAAGAGGGCAAGTAATAACTACTAAACAGCAACAATATGTTGAAGCTGCTAAAGCGCTTGGGTATTCTGATACAAGAATAATTTTTAAACATATATTACCTAATATTTTAGCTCCTATTATTGTTATCTCAGCTGCAAATTTTGCTGCTGCTATACTTATAGAAAGTGGATTAAGTTTTCTTGGCATTGGCGCTCAACCTCCTACACCTTCGTGGGGTGCTATGATTAAGAACCATTACAATTATATTGTACTAGGTAAACCTTTCTTAGCCTTAATTCCTGGTATCGCAATAATGAGTTTAGTTATGGCATTTATGTTATTGGGGAACACATTAAGAGATGCGTTGGATGTGAAAACTTAACTTTTAATAGAAGTATTATTTGGCTTAATAATACTTCTATCTTGGTTTATTAAACTATTCTAAAAAATTATATACCCTCCATTTCCATCGCAGACTCCTTGATCTCCTGGAGCGCCACACGGTCTTACGGAACCATCAAATAATCTTTGACAAAGTGTAAAACAAGATTCATTAAAATTAAATCTTCCTCCATTTACTTCTTTTTGTTCAGTAACATTTAATTCCTTCCCTAAATTTAAAATTGATTTTTTCATACTAAATAAAATTTAAAATTATAATTCCTTGAACACTTTTAAGACCGTCAAGATTTCAGTCTCTTTTCGCGAAAAACGTCTTTAATCAGTATTACATTAATGAAAACCGACTGATTCAAAACTATTTAGAAGTAATGAGAATTGAAAGCGAACCTTATTCCAATTTATAAATTGATAGAGATAAAATCATTATACTGATATTTCTCTTTTAATGAATTAGTCATTCTATATTATCCAACAAAATCATAGAAAAGGAATCGATATTCTTCTCTATATTTGTTTAAAAATTGATTTATTATTTTACCATTTAACTTCATATATGAATTTCACTGTTAATTTTACCACTAGATGGGCTGATTTCGATGCCAATGTTCACATGCGTCATACTGCATATAATGATTATGCTGCAGAATCTCGATTACGTTTTTTTAATGAGTTCGGAATCACTATTCATGACTTCACAAAAGAAAAAGTAGGTCCGATTTTATTTGAAGAAAATACTCGTTTTCTTAAAGAAATACATTTGGGCGAAGACATTGCTGTAAACTTAAAAATTACAGGTTTATCCGAAAAAGGAGAACGATGGAAAATTCAGCATGAAGTTTTTAATAGTAAAGGACAATTATCTGCTGTTATTAATGTGTATGGTGCTTGGTTAGATTTAATAAAGCGTAAACTTACTGTACCTCCTCAAAAATTTCAACAAGTTTTTAATGATGCAGAAAGAACTGAAAACTTTAAAGAAATTCTTTTAAAGAGTGAGAAATAGCAAGAAAATTATCACTGCTATTGCTTTAGTTATAACCTTAATTGGATATTATTTAGAGAAGCAAGCAAGTGAAAAAAATATTCCTGTAATCACTGAAGAAAATACTTCTAGTAGAAATGAGCAATTTGATTTTTTTCCTAGTTCAACCACAAATCAAATTGTTCATCACAATTATTATAGTTTATCCTACAGTGAAGAACATGAACAAGCAGAATGGGTTGCATATGCTTTGCACAAAAAAGACATAGCATATACTAACTTTAAAAGGCCCTTTTTTGTGAGTGATCCCAATGTTAGGACCACATCGGCTAGCTGGAAAAACTACAAGAGATCTGGTTATGACAAAGGGCACTTATGTCCTGCTGGTGATAGGAAATTCTCTCTCAAGGCTTTTGATGAAACATTTTACACTTCTAATATTACACCACAAAAGCATAAATTTAATGCAGGAATATGGAATAAATTAGAGCAGAAAACACGGTATTGGGCAAAAAAGTATAAGCACCTATATGTAGTTACTGGTGGGGTTTTAGATGCTAATCCTTTAAAAACAATTGGTAAAGAAAGAGTTACCGTTCCTCATGCTTTCTATAAAGTATTATTAGACTATACTAAACCTGAAATTAAAGTTATTGCTTTTTTAATTCCACATAAAGAGAGTAAAAAGCCATTATCTGACTTTGTTATTTCAATCGATGAATTAGAAAAAATAACTAAATTAGATTTTTTTCCTAATTTACCTAACGATATTGAGAATAAGTTAGAAGCTTCTGTAAACTATAAGAAATGGGCTTTTTAACCTTAGTAAACGGTGTAAATATAGGTTTACCCTATTGTAAATAAGACTACATATTATCCGCTTCATTTGCATAAACAAAAAAGGTTACACAAATATGTGTAACCTTCTATATAATTTATCTTAAATGAACTAGTTTTTAAACTGTTTCAATCCGTCCTTCAACCATCCATAATAAGAGATCTTATCTGTATACTGTTGTGGCGTATTTAACACCTTTAATTCAGGAGTCATTAGCACGTAAAATGGCTGTGAAGCATTTTTAAAGTTTACAGTTTGTAAAGTTGCCCACTTCTCACCATACGTTCTGATCTTTTTAATTTTACCGTTAGGCTTTACGTAATCGAACTGCTTTTCAACTGGTAATGGGTTTTCGTTATCATCAACATACAGAGAGATTAGTACATAATCATTTTTAATTGTTGAATAAATATTTGATTCACTCCAAACATTTTCTTCCATTTTACGGCAGTTCACACATGCCCAACCAGTAAAATCTAATAAAACAGGTTTGTTAACCGATTTAGCGTAAGCCATACCTTCATCAAAATCTTTAAAACAATTTAAAGCTAAAGGACAGTTATCGCTTTCTTGCTTGTATACACTATAAAACTGTGGTGGTGCAAAACCACTTAATAACTTTTGATTCCACATTGGTTTCTTAGTTAAACCAGGTGCTAAGTATACTGCAAAACCTAAAACTGCTAACCCAAGAACTATTCTTAGACCAGAAACTCTTTTAATTTTTGGTCCTCCAGGGAATTTTATTACTCCAAACAAGAATAATGCTGCTAATACAGTAATTAAAATCCAGATACCTATGAATACTTCTCTTTTTAATATGTTCCATTGACCAACTAAATCTGCATTTGATAAAAATTTGAATGCTAATGCTAATTCTATGAAACCTAATATTACCGTAATTGCTTTCATCCAAAAACCTGATTTTGGCAATGATTTTAATAAATTAGGAAATAATGCAAAGAATGCAAACGGAAGTGCTAACGCTACTCCAAAACCACCCATTCCTGCAGTTAATTGCATCGGTCCTCCATCAGAAGTTAATGATCCTGCTAATAGTGATCCTAAAATTGGACCTGTACAAGAAAATGATACAATTGCTAAAGTTATTGCCATAAAGAAAATTCCAACAATACCTCCAATACCAGAAGCGTTGTCTGCCTTATTACTCCATGAACTTGGTAGTGTTATTGTATAAAACCCAAAGAAAGAACCTGCGAAAAATACTAAAATTACAAAGAAGAATATGTTTAACCACATATTCGTAGATATGGTATTAAATATTTCAGGATCTAAACTATCCATAAAATGGAAAGGTAAACTTAAAACTACATAAATAGCGGCAATAAATACACCGTATATTATAGAATTTGTTACTCCTTTAGATTTCTTTTGTGACTGTTTTGTAAAAAACGATACTGTTAGTGGTATTAACGGAAAAACACAAGGTGTTAAAAATGCAATTAAACCACCTAAAAATCCTAAAAGAAATATATTAAGTAAGTTTCCTTTCTCGTCTTTTCCTCCGCTTCCATCGTTTACACTAGCATTTAATAACTCAGGATTTTTAATGTCTAGTTTTAATGATTGGGTTAGTTTTTGACTGTTCTCGTCAACAGTTGCTACAGTTGCTACAACTTCTCCTCCATCTAATGAAAATGTAAAATCGTCATCATATGGTAAACAGAACTCTTTACAAACTTGAGCATCTATATTTAAAGAAACTTGTCTAAGACTTGGATCGTCTAATTTTATACGTTGAACTAATACTGCTTCTTCTACAAAAAAGATTTCATCTATTCCCCAGATTTCACTGTACTCGGTCTTAGTTTCACTTTCTGTTGCCTTACCTATTAAGGTATAACCACTATCACCTTCAGAAGGTTTAATGGTCATTGGCAATGATGCATCTTCAGGATTATACTGAGAATACAGGTGCCAATCATCATCAATATACACATTGAATATTAAATCATATTCAGTATCTGAGATTTTCTTTACTGAGGTTTCAATCTCCACAGGAGCGTCGTCCTGAGCGTAGGAAGTAAAGGTAAATCCTAGGATTAATAAAAGTAGGGTAATTACTCTTTTCATTGTTGTTGGGGTTATTTATGTACTACACTTAATTTAATTATGTTCTCTTCGGAATTGAGGTTGGTTAAAAATCTTCTGTCTTGTCGCATACCAATAACCCATATTATTGCGTTATCATTATTGCATAGCAACCAAACATTCTGTTTCTCGAGTTTTGATAGCTTTTGATCTTTAAAGAATTTACTTATTTTCTTTTTTCCCGACATTCCTGCAGGGTAAAAGAAATCACCTTCCTTCCATCTTCTTAAAATCATCGGGAAAGTTACTAAATTTTTGTTAACTAACGCGCAATTTTTGGAGTCTCCTTGTTTTTTTATTGTATCTTCGATTTTTAGATGTATTGGAGTATTGATCTCTACAACTCCTTTTTCAATAAGATACTCATTGTTATTTTTTAGTTTTTTTTGGTGTTTGAAGAGAAGCAAAAACCTCCTATCCTTTAGTAAGACGTGGGTTCTAGAGATAATTTCCTTTCCTGATTGAGCAGATAACAAATCGTACACATTCTCCCATTCTGTAAAATTATACGATTTAAGTAGCTGGTATAAATACGCTTTGGGCGCTGATAATTTTAACATTTTTTCAATGTTAATTTTCAACACATCCTTGTGTTCTTCTATTATTTCGTGTTTAATCTCATCAACTTTTTCATCAACAATCTGCTTACTTTCTTCTAAATATTGAATTGTATTAGCAAAGGAATTCAGTAAACTCGGATTTATTTCTTTTAATATTGGAATAACTTTTGAGCGTATTGAATTACGAGTATACTTTACATCTAGATTCGATTTATCTTCTCTCCACTCTAAATTATTTTGTTTAGCATAATCGATAATGGCTTCTTTTGTAAATGGTAGTAGCGGCCTTATAATCGTTTTTGTTTGTTTAGGAATACCTGTTAAACCCTCTAAACCTGCACCTCTAGTTAAATTAAGTAGAAATGTCTCCAAATTATCGTTTACATGGTGTGCAGTTGCAATACAATCTAAATTGTTCTCTTTTATTAGTTTATGAAACCATGTATATCGTAAATTTCTAGCTGCTAACTGAATAGACTCTTTACTTTGCTTTGCATATAACGACGTATTAAATGTTGTACTATATACCTTACAGTTTAGACTCTTTCCGTAGTTGAATACATACTCTTCGTCTAAATCACTTTCATTTCCTCTTAATTTAAAATTACAATGTGCCAATGAGATTTTATATCCCATTTTGTGAAATAAATGTGCCAATACTACGCTGTCAACTCCTCCTGATATAGCTACTAAAACCTTTTTATTCTCTAATAACGGAAACTGTTCTTCAATATGTTTTCTAAATGCAATTAGCATAACCTTTTACATGTTACGTTTTAGCCATTCAATAACATCATTCATCATTTCTTCTTTACACAAATCATTATGTAATTCATGATAGCCCTTATCATATAAAATTAAATCTGCTTTTTCTGTTCTATCACTAAACGCTTGGGTGCCTTTATAATCAATTAATTGGTCGTCTGTTCCATGTAGCAACAGCATAGGTATTGATAAACTAGAGGCGTTAGAAATAGCCCACTCTCCTTTTTCCATAAAAACTAAGGAGAAATTTGGACTAACTTTACTGTGTACTAACTTATCGTTACTGTATTTTTTAACCTCATCTTTGTCTCTTGAAATGAAACTATGATTAACTTCATTACCTAAAGTAATAGAAGGTGCTATATTTTTTATAATTTTTCCTAAAAAAAGCTTCCATTTTGGTGGTTGAAAGGCTAATCTTAAAAATGGACTTGTTGCAATTACTCCTTTCAAGTCATTACTATTACTCAAGCTGTAATTAATTACAGCGTTTCCTCCCATAGAATGTCCATATAGGAAAATAGGTTTTTCAGTACCTAAGAATTCTTTTGCTTTACCAATAGCTAAATTGATACTTTTTAATACATGCTCGTAACCTGGGTTATGACCTCTTTTTCCTGTTGTTCTCCCATGCCCAAAATGATCAAAGGCAATCACATCAAAATTATTTTCTGTTAATCTTTTCATTGGATACTCAAAACGTCCTAAATGTTCACCTAAACCGTGAACTATAAGCACTATGCCTTTGGACAGTTGAGCATTCCAATATTGACCAAAAAAATCTGTTTCATGATATTTAAATGTAAATGTATGCTTTGACATGTGCTTTTGGTTAAGAATTCTGCTGTAATTTATACAAATTATGTATTAGTTAATACATATTTCATTGCTTTAGCTTTCAATAAACATTCCTCGTATTCTTTTTCAGGAATAGATTTTGCTGTAATAGCTCCTCCTACAGAGTAAGATATGTATTTTTGTGTTTGATTGTACAAAATACTTCGTATTACCACATTGAAGTCAAAATCTCCATCAGGTGTAAAATATCCTACGGCTCCAGAATATAATCCTCTTTTTGTATTCTCTAAATTTTCAATAATTTTCATTGCTGAAATCTTAGGAGCTCCTGTCATACTTCCCATTGGAAATGTATCTCTAATAACATTAACAGGGTGTATATCTTCTTTTATCTCAGAGACCACTGTTGAAATTAATTGATGAACTTGTTTAAAAGGATAAACTTTACAGAGTTCTTCTACGCGTACAGTTCCTTTTTTTGCTGTTCTGGATAAATCGTTACGAACTAAATCAACAATCATAATATTCTCCGATCGCTCCTTCTCATCTCTAGCTAAATCATAAGCTATTTTATCATCTTCAACTTTATCTACATAACGTTTAGCTGTTCCTTTAATAGGTTGTGATATAATCTTCGTTCCTTCTTTTCTGATATACCTTTCTGGTGATGCTGACAATAAATACAAATCATCATTCTTAAAAAAAGTTGCGAAAGGGGGTTTAGATATTTTATTTAAATGTGTGTAAGTTGCAAATGGATTAATCTCAGCATTTTCAGCATAAAATTCTTGACAGAAATTTGCTTCATAAATGTCTCCTCTATGAATATGGTTTATAACTTGCGTAACTTTACGATGATATTCATCTTTGTGTGTACGTAGTTTTATTTTTATTGCAGCACTTTTCGCAACGCGCACTGTATTTAGATTAAAATTGATAATGTCTTCAAAGTCATCTTCAATTTCATCATCTACTACTCTTAAATATAAAAACTGTACTTCGTTATCTTTTATAAAGATTATTTTTTGCGGTTGAAAAAAATACATTTCTGGAAATGATAACCCATCAAAATTTTGAGATTTTAAGTGCTCAGTGTCGTTTTTTAAGTCGTAAGACAGGTACCCAAATAAATAATCTTTTGTATACGATTGGTACTCTTTTAATGATTCAAAAGCGCTAAATGAGTCTGTTTTTATAGATGTAAATTCTTCTACTGCTAGTACACAATCGAAGCTAGAATATGTTTGTTCATACTCGTTACTATCCAAATGAACAATTGTTTCGTATTGTTGCCCCCAGGCTAATAAATGGTTTTTAACTTTCTCTATATCTTCTACGAAGAAAGTTCTTTTTGTACGTAAAGACATTAAGCAAAAATAAAAAAATGAATGTAACTATTAAGTCGACATTCACTTTATATTTTTAGGTTTTAATCTTTCTTATTAATTGTTAAGCTTCTATTAGACTATTGTTTTTTGCGAAAGATTCTAATTCTTCTTCTTTATATGTATGTATTTTTTTAGATATACTTTTTAAGTATGCTTTAATTTCTTCTGGTTGAATTGCTTGAATGTTTTCTTTCTCATTTAAGTCTGGAAAAGAAGCTATAAAGTAGTGTTGAATATGTGCAATAAACTTAATTAAATCATTACAATATACGGATGGGTTATTAAATCCTTTTGCTTTGCTGTATCTATGTACTAATCTTCCTCCTTTGCAAATTTCCTGTAAAGGACATTCTTGGCACTGTTTACTTAATTTTTTACTGAAGTTGTTAAAGTATAGTTTACCCAAAGAAGTTTTTTCTATGGTATCTAATTCATCTTTTGCTATGTTAAGTCCTGTTTTAGTAAATCCCTGTCCACATGCTTTCAAGGAATCCACAGCCTCAATTTCTCCATTAGTTTCAACGACCAAAACCGTTACCTCATTTTTATGGTTTTCTTCTATCCGTAATAAACTGTTTAATAACCCAATAAACATTGGAATTTTATACTTCTCAGGATCGTTTATCCAAACATCAAAAAGTTTGATTAACCAATTGCCCATCTCTGTTTTTCAAATTATCCCAACCAACCCTCTCGATCTAAACTCCTGTATTGGATTGCTTCTGCTATGTGATGAGATAAAATCTTTTCAGCACCCTCTAAATCTGCTATTGTTCTACTAACTTTCAAAATTCGATCGTAAGCTCTTGCCGATAAATTCAATCGGTTCATTGCATCTTTAAGTAATTGTTTACTCTCCTCATTCATCATACAATATTTTTTGATCTGCCTTACGTTCATTTGAGAATTACTATGAATATTTACCAGTTTTTCAAATCGTTCTGATTGCATATATCTAGCTTTAATTACTCTTTTTCTAATTGCTTTACTTGATTCTTCTTGTGTCTCTTCACTTAATTTATCGAACGGAACAGGATTCACTTCAATATGAATATCTATACGATCTAGTAACGGTCCTGATATTTTCCCCATGTATCGTTGCATTTCTGATGGAGATGAAAAAGCTGGGCTATTTTCATCATTAAAATATCCTGAAGGACTAGGATTCATACTTGCTACTAACATGCAATTCGATGGATATGTAACCGTAAACCTTGCTCTTGAAATAGTAACTTCTCTATCTTCTAAAGGTTGGCGTAGGACTTCTAAAACAGAACGTTTAAATTCTGGCAGTTCATCTAAAAATAAAACTCCATTGTGTGCTAATGATATCTCGCCTGGTGTTGGGTATTGTCCGCCTCCAATTAATGCAACATCAGATGCTGAATGATGAACCGTTCTGTATGGTCTTTCGTATAACAATCCTTTATGTCCTTTAATTTTACCAGAAACACTATGAATTTTAGTTGTTTCAAGTGCTTCGTGTAATGTCATTGGAGGAAGTATTGTTGATAATCGTTTTGTCCCCCATTTTCCCCTAATTCGGAAAACGTAGTTTTCTGAGGTGTAAGACGCTTTAAATTGAAGCTGATACTGTCGTGTCCAATTACAATGGTATCGAGAACAGTCTCGATAATATCCCTCTTGGTATCCCTTTCGTAGCTGTCCCACTTACTATATATTTCTTTTGAATTATCAATAATAAAAGAGGTCGAATTTTGCCTTATTGAATCACTCGCAATTTCACTTTCAAGTTTTAAAATCTGTTCATTAAGTTTCTTTGATTTTTTATAAGGAACATCATGATATTCTGAAAAAGCATCCGTTGGTATTTGACCACTTGAATGTAAATGTAATAAATTTTTGAGTTCTTCTTTTAACTTCTTTTGTTCATCTTTGAGTCCATCAAATTTCTTTTCTTTATTCTTCAACGCTTTTTTTGAATGCTGAAAATATTGTGCAAGTTCTTTCTTGTCTTGAAGAAAATTATTAAGCCTACTTTTGAAAGCTTCTTCTAAATCATCTCTTCTAATCTTATTTACACAGTTCTTATTTTTACACTTGTAATGTGTTAATCGTGAACGTACATTCATGCGACTTTTACAATGACAATAGATGTAATTTGTGAAGATATGTACCTTACGATTCAATACTGGCTTTCTACTCTTATCTTGTTCATCAAGGATATCATTTACTTTCTGCCACAATTCTTCTGAAACAATTTGTGGGCATTCGTGAAAGTACCATTCCTCTTGTGGTTTTAATTCATTTGCTTTTGTTAATGGGTTTTGTTGAAGATAGTTTGTTCTTCGCATTCCTTTTGAAATTGGATCTCGAAGCCAACGCTTAACGACTCCTCGTGAAAATTTTGCTCCTCTGCGTGTTCTATATCCCATGTCATTGAGAATATTTGCAACAGTGGTTTTACGCTCTTCCTTGATAAAGAGTTCATACATCATTTTTCTGATTGGCGATTCATCAGGATGCAATTCTAATTCATTCTCATTCCATATAAAACCAAACTGTGCTTGTCCCCCAAGTTTCTTTCCTAATTTTGCTCTAATCTCTACTGACTGTTTTACTCGTGATGCAATCTCTTCACGCTCCCACTCTGCCATTGCAGAAATAATGGTATAAAATAATCGTCCTGCTGGAGATGATGTGTCTATATTTTCATAGATAGAAATAAGGTCTGCATCGTAGCTTCTGAAAATATCTGAAAACTCTAATAATTGTTTCGTATTACGAGCCAACCTTGCAATCTTACTAAAGATTAATCCTGTAACATGACCTTGTTTTATATCATTAAGCATTCGCTGTGCTTCGGGATGTTCCATCACTGATTTTCCAGAAACTCCAGCTAGATTATACGTTTCTTTAACAATCCATCCTTTTGCCTTTGCATAGGCATAGGCTCGTTCTTTATGATGTTCTGGTGATTCTCCTTTTGCTTGGTCTTCGGTTGAAACACGTATCCAAACACCGACTTCTTTTGTATTCATATTCAGTTGTTTAAAGTCTAAGTTAGCTTTCATAAGTAACACACGCAAGGCTGTGTTACCTTTTCTTTTTAAGTAAATTTTTGAGTTTTGAAACAATACTTTTATTCGGCATATTCATTGCATCGTCAGGATGATAATTCACATCAACAAGCCAGCCTTTTACTCTCTTGGGTGGTTCTTTAGTATCTTCTTTTATAGGTATATCTAGATACTGAACCAATTCATCTGGCTTTATATAGAAAACTCTTTGTGTTTGCTTTGTATGAAGAATTTTGGATGCTTTTTTTTTAATGTTTTTTAAATGCATATCACTCTCTGAAACCAAATAAACTAACTGATAACCATGCTCAATACATTTCTGAATATTCTGTGCTTCATAGCTATTTGAATTGCTGACAGATACTTCTATGGCTATACGAATATCATCTTTAATTAATCCAACGTCAACTCGTTTTCCATCAGATAGTTCTTCCTCAATAGATACTTTATACCCTCGTTGATGTGCAATGGTCTTGATAAAGTTTTGAATAGAACGATGTTTACGTAATTGTTCCTGTTCATTTGCTTGTATAAGGTATTTGCTCTTTTGCTTTTCTGAAACCGTTGATGAGTTTGAAGTTTGGTCTTTTACGATTTCAACTTCTTTTATTATTTCAATAAAATCAACAGTTTCTTCTTGTTTTTTGGTGACTACTTTTTCTTTAGGCTCTTTTTTAAAATTTGCTTGTTTGGGTAATAGCGAGATTAAAAGTTCATCAAGTTTTTCTTTTGGTTGTGCATATTCATTTCTTGTATTTGAAATTATAAAGTCTCTATTAAGTTCTGCATTAATTTCAGTTTCTGGTAATGAAAAAGTTGAAAGATTAAAATCATCTTGAGATGAACCAACACGTATAATAGCTTGTCCTGTATTTAAACTCTGCAAATCTGATTGTTCAAAGTAAGAAAATCCAACCTCTAATCGTTTTGAGTCAGAATCTCCAAGCCTAAAACATATTCGTGTGTATGGATTTGAGATAACCGAGTTCAAAATTTTGGGGTCATCAATTTGCCCGATTTCTTGATGGGCTAAGATTAGTCCTAAACCGTATTTTCTGGCACCTGATAAAATTCTTGTAATACTAGGTGTAATAAAATTCTGAAATTCATCTAAATAGATGTAGTATGGATGCCTTTGTGATTTTGCTAGTGACTGCCGTCCTTGTGCTACTTGATTGAATTTTGAAAGGAAAATTGAGCCAAGCAAAAAACTGTTCTCTTCTCCAATGAGACCTTGCGATAGTTTGACAAGGACTATCTTTTTTTCTTCAATACAGGTCTTGAAATCTATACCGCCTGCTTGAGCCAACATATATCTGATAACTTTCGGACGTAAGAAAGTATCAATGCGAGTAAGTAATGGAGCAATTCTTTTTTGCACCATCTCATATTCGTTATTCCAATAATAATGAATGCTTGGGTCGTCTACGGAAGTTAGAAATTCATTTCTAAAGGATTCTTCTAATAAAAAGCGTTTTAACTCTATTAAGGTGCCGTTTCTGTTGCTTTCTAAAAAGGTATTAATGGCATTAGATAGTACCGCAGACATATTATCACCCCACGCAGTTGCATGACGTTTGAATGAAGACACCAAGTCAGAACTTAATACTATTTTTTCTGCATCGGTACTTGCACCAAGTAAATTAAAACCAATTGAATATTGCTCGTCAGATGGGTCAATGATAATAACATCTTGTTTTCGATGCTCTGGAATACGTAATAATATATCTTCAACAATATCACCATGAGGGTCAAACAAGGCGCAACCATTTCCAGCATTCATATCTTCAATCATCATGTTGGCAATAAGTGTTGATTTACCAACACCAGTGGCACCTATGATATGCGTATGGCGTAATCGCATTTCATCATTCAACGTTACTTCAGTTTCTCGTCCGTTATGGGAATTAATGCCAAGTAGATACTTTTGTCTTGTTACCGAAGAAGGTACTTGCTTTGTCTTTCCATCTTGTAAGCCTAATTTTTGCGATACTACCGTTTTATTCGGATAATGCAGAAAGGTGTTGAGTTCTTTTAAATTGAGAATAAAACCAAGTCTGTTGCTTAAGCGATTATGTAAGTTATAGAAATGAAAATCATAACTATATCCTTCATTCGATAATGGTATTAATTTGTTAAAATGAGAACTTGAAACTGCGCTAATACTCCGAGCTAATTCTTGAGCGAGATATTGACTTCTAATATTGCTCTCTCCTTGAGTTCCTATTCTCATCACTACTGCAAATAAGGGGTTAGCAATTTTATCCTTGGCACAATGAGGCATTTCTGGAGCATCATCGAAAAATGAACCTCCAGCACCATCAGAAACAGCATAGCTAATATCATTAGCTAGTGGTGATGTAATACCTTTAAATAGGATTTGAAATACAGCAATATCATTTGATTGCAATGTGTCCATCGTTGCAATCATTGAAGTTAAAGGATCAATTGCAAATGATTCATTTGTAGCAATAGGTCTCATGAACTCATCATTCATGCCAAAGTCTGCAATGGCTATATTCTCATGAATATCAAAGCCAAAATCATCGATATACTGTTCGTGTAGTATAGCAGTTGGGAAATAGGCTTTTAGATGTGACGCTATTCGTTGTTTGTCTTGCTCACTACAAACTATTTGAATTTTGATTTCATTTGCATTAGCGATGATTTCAAAGGATATGGAATGCTCACTAAAGGACAACATATTGAGAAACTCAATATTTCGCTGTAGTAGTATCTCCTGTTTATTAGGAAAGCAAATAGAAAAACCAACAGTATGAGGCAAGCGAGATGCTTCTAATACTCTTGGTTCTAATGGTGTCAGTTCTTCTTCCTTTTCTTCTTTTTTTGGAGGCAGAATTAAATTACTGATACTTTTGAAAAGTGATGGAACCTTACCATCATCTATTCTTTTATTTGGTGTATTACTTTTATGTGTAAACGATACATACGGAACTTCTAAATCAACAGGAGTATCAAAGTGATAGTAACCACGATGACGATACTCCCATTGATAAAAGTTAAGCGTTGCTTGTTCACTGGCATTGTACGACATACTTAGCGGACAAATATGTTATTCAATATTGGTTTACGTTCAGCTTCGGTTAAAGCACGAACACCTTTGTCGTTGGTGATGTTATCGATTACCTTCAAAACAGAAGCTTGAGCATAAGACATAAACATAGAAGCAGTATCAATTTTATAATACGTCACAGGATACCATTTACGTGCGACCCATCTACCTACCAATGGAATTTTTGAAATAATAACTTGAATTAAAGAATTCTTATACAGCAGCCACCAAGAAATAAAGAATCCTTTTCCATACGGTGAAGCACACATATCATATTGATATTCATTCCATTCAGCGCGAAGGTATAAACGCATCGAAGAAAACATATTCCCCTCTTTGAGACGTACGTTTGAAATAGAAATGCCTGTTATACCATGGCTGTTGAGTTCTTCACTTAAAAGTTTGTAAAATTCTTGTGCAGAGAAATCAAAATCATCGATTAAGATGTTCCAGTTTGAGTGGTACTGCTTAAGTCTTTCTGAAAGAAATGTTTTGACTACAAAAAAAATAACTAAAACGGGAATCAAATACACGAAAATATTTGTTGCAATGTTTAAACTTAGGTTCATAATTAGCTGTTTTATTGGTTAATATTCTTCGTAAAACTATCTACAGAGTCCATTTAAAAATGGCTAAAATGAAATGCAGTTAATTATTAGTGATATATAATCATATTCTAGTGAAAATCTACATTAAGCATAAATGTTAAAAAAAGTGTTAAAAAAAGAATGTTAAATTTTATATTTAGGGTTTTAAAACATCCTGTTTATGAAGAAATTACTTTGCGTATTATTTTTATTGTTTTCGATTTTAGCTTTCTCCCAACAAGCAAAAATAGATAGCCTCAGCATTGAGTTTCATAAAGCCACACAAGACACTATAAAAGCAAGATTACTTTCGGAAATAGGAGTAACCCTATATTCTACAAATATCAAAGAAGGAAAGAGAATGAATGATAGTTTACTTTCTTTTACTACTAAAATGCAAAATAAATATTATGCACAAGGTCTCCGAATGCAAGGAACTTACAGTCTTATAGATAGGGATTATGAAAATTCAGAAAAAAATTATTTAAAAGCCCTTCAATTAAGTATAGAGTTAGGAGATTTAAAACTTCAATCTGCACTATTCGGTAATTTGGGAACACTTTTTGGCTGGCAAGAACAACGAGAGAAAGCTATAGGATTTTATGAAAAATCCATCAATTTGAATGATAGTCTAGGTTTTGAAAAAAATAATATTCGCCCCTGTATAAATATTGCTATTACACTGTCACAATTCAATAAATTAGAAGATGCCAATGGATATCTTATAAAAGCTTTAGAAATTGCGGAAAAACATAACTCAGATCAATTAACCTACCTCTATAATGAAATAGCAAATAATTATTTAAGATCAGAAATATATGATAAATCAGAAGAGTATTTGAATAAGGCATTACCTATTGCAGAAAAGCTAGAAGACAATATTGCCATGGGGCGTATATCAAACTCACTTGGATACCTATATGAAACTAGAGATGAGGATTGGAATAAGACTTTAATTTATTACGAAAAGGCACTTAAGTATCACAAACTTTCTGGACATACCCTAAGTATTATCGATGCTTATGGAAATTGTGGTACTCAATATAGAAGGCTCGGAAATTACATAAAATCAGAAGCTTATTTTAAACAAGCCCTTTCACTTGCCTCGGAAAAAAAATCCATAGATAAAATAATTACTTCAAATTTGAATCTATCGGAACTCTATGCTAAAAGGAAAAACACTCGTCAAGCAATTTTATATCTTAATACAGCAAATGAACTTATTGGTTCTGAAAGTAAAATTACATACAGAAATCATTTTTTCAGACTAGGAAATCTATTCGCAGAAAATAATTCTTATAAAGTTGCGTATGAAAATATGAGAAGCTTTGCAGTACTTTCAGATTCTCTTTATAAAGAAAATAATCTCAACAAGATTTCCGAAGTTGAAGCTAAATATCAAACAGAAAAAAAAGAGAAGGAAAATCTCCAATTAAGAACTGAAAACGTGGAGCAAGAATTGGCTACTGCAAATGCCAACCGCCTGAAATTGATATTTGCAATAGGGCTTTTAGGTGCATTATTGGCTCTTGGAATTTTTGCTTTTTATTATCGTAAGAACAAAAAACAAAAAGAAGTTATTGAATCCCTACAAAAAGAACTTCATCATCGTGTAAAGAATAATTTATCTATCATTGATACCTTTATTGAAGTTGCAAAAGAAGAATTTGAAGATGATAAATTCACACATAAATTAACTGAATTACAAAATAGGATAGATAGTATTAATGAAGTTCATTTACAGTTATACCAAAGCGATGATATTACCAATGTAAATATTAAAAAATACGTTGCAAAATTATCTCGGAATGTCCAAGATTCATTTAATAATCAAGAAATTAGAATTCATGTGAATGTTCCAAGTAATATTAATCTTGACCCTAATAAATCATTTCCCCTTGGCTTGATAATTAATGAATTTTTAACTAACTCATTCAAACATGCCTTTGATGAAAAAGAAGGAGAAGTGAGAATAGCTGTAAGCGAAACAAACTCTAATTTAGAGCTCGTATTATCAGATAATGGAAAAGGTTTACCAAAGAATTTTGATATACAAACGAGTGAATCATTTGGGTTGCGGATAATGAAACTTCTATCAGAGCAACTTGATGGTTCATTTGATTTACAAAGTAATGATGGTGTTAACTTAACAATACAATTCCCTAAATAGAATATTATATGAATGGACATATACTGATAGTAGAAGACGAACCAACTTTATACGAACGCTTGCGTAGAGCTTTATTAAGGCAACATTTCACGGTCGATGATTATACGAAAAGCTATGATGAAGCGATTGAAAGACTTACAAGGAAAACACCAGATGTTGTACTTCTAGATATTAATCTCAAGGGAGAGAAATCTGGACTTGATTTAGGAGCTGTTTTGGATATAAAGTATAGAATTCCGTTCGTGTATGTGACTGATTTGGATGATGACTTAACCTTTGCCAAAGGACTTAATTCAAATCACGAACAGTTTATCGTTAAAACAAAACCTAGATTAAATATTGAAGATATTACTAGAGCAATTCACACCGTAATTCACAAAAAGAAAGAATCGAAACTGAATCACGAAAAAGAAGGGATTGTTGGCTTGGTTGGATATCTCGATGAAGTAAGAAACTATGGGAAAGGAGGCGTAACAAGAGTCCCTGTGAAATATGAAGATATCGCTTATTTCACGGTTAAACCTTTTATCAATGAAGATAATAAGGAAGAAGAATTATTGCCTAACTATGTTTGGTTTTTAACCAAGAATAAAGAGTACTATTTCTTTAAATCGTCATTGAAAAAGCTTGAGAAAGTTCTACCAGTCAATTTTATTAGAATTAATGAAAGCTTTATCGTGAATGTTTCATCCGACATGCTAGAAGGAAGAATAAATGGCTCAAGGCTATCTATTATGGGACAAGAAATGAGAATTAAAAGAACATATGCAAAGGAATTGGAGAAAAGACTAGAAACTATTTACCACTCTTAATTAACCAACTTTCATTGTAATACAAGGAATAGTCATTAATAACTGATTAATAATTGAATAGTTGTTTATTTTTCATTCTCATATTGGTACAATAGCAATATGAAGAAGATAAAGAAATGGCAGATTGTAACTTTTGTAATTTTAAGTATTGGTGGTTATTGGCTAACACAAAACAATTGGATTTTTGAACATAATGTTCCACAAGAAAACTATAAAGAAATACTCACTGAGGCTAAGGAATGGAAAGAGATTAAATCTACTTATAATATTTTTGCAGTAACTAATAATATAATAGAAACAGTACATAAAAGCTTATTACAAATAATAAGACCAAATATGCATTATGATATCCCTAATTTACCATCAGAAGAAATCATATCTTTTAGGACTAACAATACATTTTTAAAACAAGGAAATACATCACCAGCCGTAGATGGAGTTTGGGAATTAGAGGGCAATTATCTTTTTGTAACAGATGATAATATTAGAGATCTTTGGGGAGGAGAAAAATGGTTTGATACTGAAAAGAAAATTATAAAGTTAAATCGCAATATTTTAGTTATTTATCATAATGGAGTTTATGTTTTATATAAAGCAAACCAGAACAAAAAATCATAAAAATTGAGAATACATTTAATCTTAATACTACTACTAATTCAAAGCTTAAATGCTCAAAAGTTTAATGACAGTAAGACTAATCTTGAATATAAAATACCAATTGTATTTCATGTTTTAGATAACAACCTCAAGGACGGTGATATTCCTGATGAAGAATTTTTCAAACTAGTAGAATTAATCAACAGAAATTTTAATCAACCCAACTCTGATTTTATAAATCCTCTTTATTACAAGGACTCTGAAACAGCAAATGTTTCTTTTTTTATTCCAGAAAAATCAAAAAATGGAGACCTTATAGACCCGATAACTTGGACATATTCCAATAAAGAATTTTATAAAATCAGTACCGAGGGTGATTATCCACTAATAGACGTTCATAAGCCAACTTTTGAAAATAATGAATATTTGAATATTTATTTAACTAAACTGGAAAACCCTCAAGGCTCTATTCGGGGATATCATAAATTAAAAACGATCTTTGGAGAGGAAGGTATTGTAGTTGATTGGTCATTATTTTTTAGACCTCAACAAAATTTAAATGGAATTCCTAATTCCATCTCACAAGGAGTAAAAGAGTTAAATCCTATGGCTTTTGCTTTAACCCACGAGATAGGTCATTTTTTTAATCTCAATCATACTTGGGGGGCTAAAAATATCATTTTTAATGGTTGTCAAATAGCTACACAAAAGTTATGGGGTGATTTTGTTGAAGATACACCAATCCAATATGGACCTAACGAAGCTTACAAAAGCAAAAGATACAACCCTATAACAAAGATATGGACGCCAATACCAAATTGTAATTCTTCTAATCCATCCAACTATCAAAATTTTATGGATTACGGTTATGGTGTGCCTAATGGCTATGGGATGTTTACAAAAGGGCAAGTTGCTAGAATGAGAGAGAATATTAAAACAAAAAGAACATCTCTTTTATGGAATTCTAGTAATTCAAATGGACTCCAATCCATATTATCAAATACAAAACAAAGAGATAAATTTGGCACAAGAATGATCGTGAATAATCTCTATCCCCATGGAACAATAACTGATAGAGATATGGTTGAACTCTTTAACTCAATAGGTATTATTCCTACTTCTGAGAATCTTCGAAAACTAGGATTAAAGATTATAGCTAACGATAAATTCAAAGATTTAGGAACAGGAAAAGAAGTAAATCAAGATTATATCTTTAAATATTTAGATTTGAACAAGGCGAAATCTACTTATTCGAACATATCTTTAGAACAGGATATTCCTGAAAAAGAAAAAACTTTTGTAATTACTTATAAGCTAGGATTTGTTAATCCAAATTTTTATGGCAGAAAAGTTGTTTTAACCAATAAATCCACAAAAGAACAATACATAATAGATATTCAAAAAGCTGGATACAATTACGGGGATAAGAAAATAACTTGGTCTAATATTCCTTTTGGGACATATAATTGTGAAGTTTATACAACATTTACTAAGAAAAAAATTAGGTCTTTTGATGTTAGTTTTTTAAAAGACAAACAGCAAATTAATTTGATTAAAAATGGTTACAATTAGATTAGTGTAGATTTTCATTACAAATGCGTAACTTATCACTAACACCTTTTTCAAGGTGTTTTTTTATGCTTTTTTTGAAAAAACTTTTAATTATTATGGTGAAAAAAATATTATTATTATTTGGTTTATTAGCAATTTTAGCTTGTGGAAACGATTCAAGCTCAAAAAAAGAAATCAAAAACGATTCAGAATTACATATAATTTATTCAGGAAAAAAGGCAGGATTTATTAACAAAGAGGGTGAAATTATTATTAACCCTCAATTTGATCAAATCAAAAAATTTAAAAATGAAGGTCATTATTTCAATGAAGGTCTTGCAGTTGTCCTTATTGGTGATAAATGGGGTTATGTAGATGAAAATGGTAGTTATAAAATAAATCCTCAATTTGATAGTGCAAATCATTTTTTTAATGGGTTGGCTAGAGTTAAGGTTGGAGATAAATATGGATTCATTGATAAAGAAGGAATTTTTGTAATTAATCCACAATTTGAATATACTTTTGACTTTAGTGAGGGATTAGCTGTTGTAAGAATAGGAAACAAAAGAGGTTATATTAATACAAAAGGAGAAATAATTATTAATCCACAATTTGAACAAGCTTTTGATTTCAATGAAGGTCTTGCAAATGTTGAAATTGAAGGTAAATATGGATTTATTGATAAAAGTGGAAAATTCTTAATAAATCCGCAATTTGACTATACTTCTGAATTCTCAAATGGTATAGCTAGAGTTGTTACCTCTGAAAAAAACGGATATATAAACTTAAAAGGAAAGTATATAATTAATCCGCAATTTGATTATGCATCTCAATTTATAAACGGTTTGGCTGTGGTTAAAAACAATAACACTTATGGTTATATTGATACGAAAGGGTCTTTTAAAATAAATCCACAATTTGAATATGCTAAAGATTTTGATGTCTCTGGATATGCGATAGTTAGATATGGTGTCAAATATGGAGTTATTGATACTAAAGGTAAATACGTTGTAAATCCAATTTACGAAAGAATCAAATCCTTTGAAGATGGTATGTATTCTGTCAAAATAGGTGAGAAATATGGATTCATTGATAAAGAAGGAAAAATGATTATAAATCCTCAATATAAAAATATAAAAATTAATTTTGATAGAGGTCTTGCTCTTGTAGAAACAGAGTATAAAAATTTTAGCTATATAAATAAAAAAGGAGAAGTAATTTACAGTTTTACTGTGGAATAAGCTAAAATTGAAATAGCTCAGATAACTCTGAGCTATTTCAATTAGAAAGAGTTTATTAATTTATCGACAGCGCTCTGTTTGAGTTCTTTTTCAGGTAAATAATTAAGAAGGTGTTTCTTTAGATTTTCAATATCAACTTCTGGTTCAATGATGATGATTTTATAAGCATTCATAAAAGTATTTTTTAATCGATACAGTAAATAATTTTCATCTTCATTTTCTTTAATATAAAATGATGAAATCCTGCCATATTCAGTAATGATATTGTTAATAGATATACCTTTTGAATGAATTTCAATTGGAATATATGGTTCTTCACGTTTTTTAATCTGATAAACTAAAATTGATGCCAATAATATAAAAGCAGCAAACATATAGTTTTTATACACAATTGCGCCTACAAGGATTAATCCAAGTATAAATGACAATCCTATTTGAAGATGTAAGTTGTCTTTTTTGTCTGAATACCGAAGTCCCATCCAAGAGATTTTGTTATTTTCTTCCATACAATCATAATACCATCATTTTTATATAAGAAAAAACTGCAATAAGCAGTTTTTCATTTATTTAATTATTATCCTCAAGTTTCTTAAGAATTTTCTCCATTGTCTTGTCTTTTGGGCTATCAGCTTTTAAAATTCTATTTGCTAATGCAGGATCACCTTGTTTTCCAGCTGATTCCCTTCTTGACTGAGCAGCTGCATTTTTACCAGCTGTTTCTTTAGTGTTTTTTATTGTTTCGTATGCTTGATCGTTAGCATAACCATCGTGAGACTCAACTGCAATCTTTGCATCATCTGCATCATCACGCCTATCCTGTAATGCAACTTCTGCTGATGTATGTGCAAGTTCAGCGATGTCTATATCCGCTTGGGGTGCACCATTATTTCTTAGTTGATTAAGATTTGAGAGTGCATTTTTTTCTGCCTCAACAGCACTTGTTAGGGCGGTTGAAGCTGCTGCAAGATCATCTTTTAGAGCAGTATAGGCTGGGTCATTATCTGTTCTAGCCTTTGCTACTTGAGCTTGATAGAAACCAGCTTCATATTGTGATTCTGCATCTCTTTTTGCTTTGTCTGCTTTATCTTTAGCATCTTTTAGAGCCTTATCATCATCTTCTTTTTTAAATTTACCATCATCCATACCAAATATTGGGTTTTCAGAAGATTTTTTCTTTTGCGCACGAATATGACCAAGTGCAGATTTACCTGTTACCTTACCAATTTCAGTAGACATATCCTTACCAACAAGGCTTTTAAACCCGGGGATTTTGGTTGGGTCAGCTTTAAATGACATAGCCTTACGTCCCAAACGTGAGGCACCACGTCCTGTCTTAGATAAGGCTCCGCCTATTCGAGATGCACCCATTCTAGATGCAGCAGCTCCAGCACCAGAGGCTAATCCTCCAGCACCGACAGCAGCAGCACCACCAATTGCGGCTGCTCCAGCACCAACAGCCAAAGGAGCAGCGATAATACCACCTGCAAGCATTCCTACTCCTTTAACCGCTGTTTTACCTAATTCCCCAACCATATCGGTGGATATTTTTTTAGCTAACATCAAGATTCCACCAATGATTAAAAATGGAATAAATACTACAAGAATTCTCGTAAGAAAATCTTGACCATCATCAGCAGCAAGTGAAGCAAGAAATCCTTTGTCTTTCAAAAAAGTAACAGCAAGATAGATGAAAAATAAGAATACAGGAGCCATAAATGCAGTAGATATTAATTCTTCGAGCCATTTATTGAATCCAATATACTTTTTATTCTCCATGCCGGGTATCGTAAGGCTAACAAATGCAGCCGCTGACATCATCGTTGAGAACATTAACCCAAGCGTTCTCCCAAGGAATACCAACATCATTTTAAGAAAAACAAAAATGAGAAGTACATTGATAAGCCCAGCACCTGTAATAATTATAAAATTCTCCAGAAATCCCTTTGATGCATTTCCTGTAATAATTATCTGAGGATTGATATTACTGGCAATAGCTAATGACACTGAACGAGTATCTTCACCTACAAAATCTGTGATAAATTTCGATAGACTTGATGCGGCTTCTTTGTCTTCACCAGCGCCTAGACTTGTAGCCTTATATGCGCCTTTTGCCTCAATTCTATTATAAAAAACATGTGCTAAAAGATTAGATGCGTCAATAACCGCCAACCCAATAAAGAGGCTGAAATTAACCGTTAATGCAACGAGTATTGTTTTTACTAATTGTTTTTTATTACCGGCGTCACCCATCTTCAAAGTCATTTTGAACGCCATGACGAGAAATGAAAAAATAAATACAATATTGGTGAAATCTCTGAGTATTTCCCACCCTGTCTCAATAAGACCGCTTCGATAGAATGTACTATCAATAGAAAGGAATATAAAAATATCTAATATATATCCAACAAGAACCAAAATAACTTGTGTACTGTAAAACCATACAATTTCCCAAACATAAAGTATCCCTTCTGAAAATTCACAAGCCAAATCACCTAGCCCAGTAATACCACCTTGACAGTCTAAATCAACTGCATAGGCAATATTTGATGATAACCCAGCAATATCTCCTTCAATAGAGTTTAATCCTATTGAAAAAGGAACAAGGAAAAAGAAAATTGATAATAAAGAAATTTTAAGAAGAAACTTCATAGATGCTAAAATTATACTATGCATCCATTTATTTTCATAGAAAAACCCTATTGTTTAACAATAGGGTTGAGTTTTATAAACCTAATTTTTATTTTTTTTTGCATAATCTTTTGCATTTAAACCTCTCGTTTTTTCATATGTTACATTTGAAAAGTTTATATTACTTTTAAATGTGTATGTTCTGATCTTAATTCTGACATTCCAGTATAAAGTTTTTCCTTTATAAACTATTGCTGATCCGAAAGATACTTTATCTACTTGAAGTTTCTCTTTAGCAATCTCTTTCGCTTTTTTCTTTTGTTCTGGCGTAAAAGAGACAAACTCATCTACAGATGCAGATTTACTGACAGAATTTAAATTTGTAGCTATATTGGAATTATCAGCCATTGCCACATCATTTTGCCCACAAGAAGTCATCATGAATGCGAACATTATTACCAAAGTTAAAATTGATTTTTTCATAATGTATATATTTAATTGTTATTACTTATTGTTTTCTTATTTTAAGTATCACTCATATTTTATGACTTGTAAAGCTTTAATTATCAAGTTATCCACAGTTATCAAGATAATTAGCTAAATAAGTGAACAGAACAAATATAATCTATTTTTCATAAAACAGAACATATATGTTCTGAAAATATCATTGATATTCAGTTAGGTTGAGGTCGTATAGAAATACGTATCAATATGTCACTAACAAAATCAGAAAAAGAGTACATCAAGAAAATAGGAATGCGCATTGTTCAATTGAGAGAAGAACAGAATCTTAAGCAAATTGATTTAGCAATTGCAATTAATGTTGAGGATTCTGCATTACGAAGAATTGAAACTGGAAGAACAAATCCAACTATTAAATCGTTAATGCGTATTGCTAAAGGATTAAATATTGAGCTGATTGATTTATTTGATTTTGAAGTAATTGAAGAGAAAAAATAAAAACCAAAATTACATTTGGTTTTTATCAGACTGATACTTTTGTAAATTTGATTTTAGGAATTTAGCACCCGCATAAGCATTTTCATATGGGTTAGTTATCAAAGAAGAGGTGTTTTTCCTCCATTCAGGCCATGTTCGTTCTGGATGGAATTGAAAAAGTCCTGTATAACCATATGAATTAACAACATCTGCTTGCGAACAGTCATATGATTCAATCATACATATAGTTTTTAGTACACTGACATCAACACCTACCTCGGTAGCTGCCTGCTGTACCGCTGTAGCGTTAGTAATTGGTGAAATTGTATTTATTTGAGTTTCTTTAGCTTTTAATACCCTATAAAATTTTTGCACAAATTCCGATGGAGTCATTTGACTTCCAAATTGGGCATTGATATTTGATTGAACATTATTTGTTCCCGAAATAAATGGTGATCCTGTTGTTGGAACCGTTGGATAGCCATTTTTAGCAGCCCATAGTGTTGTAGGAGCACCTCCTGGACCTTGTTGATGGTAAAGATAGCCTATTAAAGGTTCATAATTCAAAACTTCTGGAAGAGGCGGAGTAACTACCCCATTAGTATTCGTTCCGTCAATAAAATTCATTTGAGCTGTGTCAATCTTGGTTTCTAAAAACTGTTCTTTAATACCCTCACCAAAGTTAATATTTAATAGTTTTGGATTTATAGTATTGAGAATTACAAAAATACCTAACCCTAATATTAACCCAGTTATAGAACTGATGATTCGTTCTTTTGCATCAGATTTACCGTATATACTCTCAACCGTCATATACTGAACACCTGCTACAACAATCATGATAACCGATAAGACCATTAAGATACCAAGAGCTAATTGAAAGAATGTATTTACATAATCTCCAAGTTTAAATTCATTTAGACTTTGAATTGACCAGCGACCTGTTCTGACTCCATCTACCTTAAATTCTTCCCCAATACCCGGAATTGGAGCTAATAATTCATAGCAGTTTTTATCGTAGCCTTCTTGTTTTCCATTTTTTTTAGGATCTACATCTTCTCTCCAACAGGGACTTTTTCTATCAAATCTTGGTTTTGTTGTCTCAATTTCTTCGGGATTATTCCCTGATTGTTCTGATGGTAATGTCCCGTTATTGTCTAAATACTTCCAATCATTACCAATTAATTCACATCCATCACCAGAACATTCACTAGCAATAACTCCTTTTTTGAAATTAATATTATTTTCAAAATTATCAGAAGATAAGCTTCCATCTAGATATTCATAAGAACTATAAATTATTTGGTCTTGGTCGACAACTTCTACATAAATCTTACAGTCCCAAAACCCTGGTCTTAACTCACAATCATCTTCGTGAGCTTTATAGGTTATCCATAAATCTTCGTCCGTTGGTGTAGTTGTGTAGATTGATCGCTCTGTTCCTGTCCAATATACGAAGTCACTACTTCCCGTTACATCAACAATATTATCTGTGGCTTGAAAAGTATCTCTTTCCTTTAAATAAATTTGAATTGACTTGCCTGAGCATTCTTGAATGGTTTTTAAATTTAATTTAACAATCAAATTTGTAATACTTTCCTCATCATCTGGGAACGTTATTGTATCAAAAGATACCCCTCCCTCTGGAATGCTACATAAAGATGATGCTAAGGTGTTATCTATTACAGAAAATTCAACATTTATTTTAATATCTGAATTACACTCGTCACCAGAGCACTGAAATTCGAAGTAACCCTCATTATCTAATATGTCTTCGGAGTCTTCATTTTCACTATTTGGATATCTAAATGTGAAAGAGCACGTTTTTGTTGCTTCATTTCCTTCACAAAAATTAGATAGATTACTAGTTATCTCACGATTTTCCTTATACCTAAACCCATTAAATAAATCACTCTCACGTATGTTTTCAGGAAGTTCAAAAATTTCTTCAAATACGAATTCATTTTGAGTTGAATTTCTTTTTGAAAACCTTAAAGGTAGACTGATTCCGTTACAACCATCAATCGTTTCAAGGCTTATTTTTGGATTTAATGATCTTTGTTGAGTAAATAATTCATTTAAAAATTGGTCTTTTTCAGCTTCTGTAAGAGTATTAAAATCACTATAGTTTAGATAATGTCCCAACGCAAGACTTTTATACAAAGAAGAACTGTTTGCTGATTCGTCATATAAATTACAAGCTGCTTCAGTTAGACTAGCATTTGAAAACAGTATTAAAAAAGAGAATAAAAATAGTAATTTCTTCATGTATCAAATTATATGATACATGAAGAAAAATTGCTATTTAAAAGTAAGAATAGACCAAGACTCCCAATTGACTTAAATGGCAACCAACTATATTTCCAAGTAGTTGTTAGTATCTGATTATAAGTGGAAAAGAGAAATTTACCTTAACTGGACTATTATCTTTAATAGCACTTGATAGTCCATTTAATTTAGAAAGTACTCTTTTGACTTCTTCATTAACAACTGGATATCTATTACTTAAAGTTTTTGCTAAAATAAATTTTCCGTTTTTATCTATTTCAGTAATGATAGACATTTTTGTTCCATTGGGTACATTTTTATCTTTTATTCTCTCGTAGTTAATTCCATTTTCTATTGTCTTTCGAATATAGGTTTTTGTACAAATATCTCTTTTCTTTTTATCTGAAATACTTCGACAAGATGAATGTATGGGAGGGGTATCAGTATGATACCAAGCAAGAGGTCTACTGTTATCACTAGTTATACCTTTAGTGCTATTTAATTCTAGTTTCCTAGACCCTGCAATCATCGAAGGGTGCTTATATTTTGCAACAGGTTTATCGCATTTACATTGACGGTCTCTGTATACTGATTTACCCATTTTAAAGAAAGGGAAATATTTATCTTGTTGATAGATTATACTTGGGAATTTACATTGACCATCCTCAGTATATTGTCTTGAACATCCATTTTTTTTCCCATCTCGATAATACGTTATATCTTTTATTTTTCCTGAATCATAATATTCGACTCTATCTCTATAGAATAGATTATTTCTAAACATTGCTGTTATATATACTTTTCCGCTTGGATAGAACCAAGTTATATAACTAAAATCTACAACCTTATAGTCTTTTGGGCTATTATAGTATTCATATTGGGCTTCCATATTTAAATTTCCCTTCTTATCATATTGTCTTACAGGATTAACAACTTTGCCATTTTCATATTTCACCTTAACTAAATAGTCCCCATTTTCGTAGGTAACAATGCCATTGCTGGTTTTCTTACCGTTTACATTATCTTCCCATTTAACTCTTGGATTGATTGTGCCGAGTAACTGATTATGTGATTCATCTAAATAAACTTCTACCTTGTGAACGTATATATTTAAATCAGTATTAACATATCCGTTTACACCTCTATCATCTGGTTTTATCTTAGTAACATTAAAAAATACTTTGAAGTAAACTTTTCGATTGACGGTGCCGTTTGGTTGCTTTCGAGAGTTTACAATCGACTCTGCCTTTGAAGGACTTACTTTTATCTCTTTAACCAAATCCTTATAATTTACAATGCTGTTAAATCCAACATAGAGTCTTTCTGCATTCTTAACGACATCTTTAAAGTTTTTAATACTCAAGTTAATTGGAAAAGACTTTGATGAAAAATCATATTGCCCAAACCCTCCTTTAACATTATATGTGTGAACTGTATTAAAAGAAACACTTGAAAGTTTTTTATTCATTCTTTTGTTGGCTTCAGTGATGAATTTCTGCTTTTTAAACTCATCATTTATTGATTGAGAATATTGGTATTTCATATAGGTCTGGATATAAACATCAAACCATTTGAACCTTCCGTAAGCAATGCTATTGTTATTAATATTATCTCCCTTCTTGTAGCCATTGGCTTTCATAAAATATATAAAAGCATCTTCTGAACCCAACCGTGTTTGAGAATATCCATTGTACGCAAACAATGATATCAAGACTGTAAATATTATTTTCTTCATACTTTTTTAAATTTATAATTCATGTTAATTTTGTTGAACTTCCATTCGTGTGAAAAAATATTTAAACGACCAATACATCCAATAAGGGAATGCTATCCCAAAAGTTATAATCGATAAGAGCATTAAGCCTAATGACATAAGAAAATATTCTCCGAAGCCGCCTGTATATTTAATATGTTGTTCACCAACTTGCATTCTGGTAAAAAAATACTTAAACGACCAGTACATCCAATAAGGGATAGCAAGACCAAAGGTTATTACAGATAAAATAAGTAAACCTAAAGACATTATGAAATATTCACCAAAACCTCCTGTAAATTTTATTCGTGTATTCATTTTTATTTGATTTTTTAGTGTTAATTTTTCAAAAAAAGCATAAAAAAATACCTCAGAAAAGATGTTAATGATATATGCATTAATAATGATGATAATCAGCATAATTGTGATGATTCAAAATTTGTTAAATTGCTTGAATGAAAAAAAATATTTTTTGCAGTCACAATTTTCTGCTTTGTTTCCTGTGACAAGAGAAGCCAAGAAACAATCTGTTTATCGCATAAGTTGACTATTATTGACCTTGAAAAACAAATAGATGAACTCTTTCAAGAAAATGAAAAGCTAAAAGAACAATTAGAAAATTGTGAGCAGTTTTTAAGAGAAAAAGACACTCTTAATTATAAATAAAAAACCTTAACCAAATGATTAAGGTTCTAATTTACACCAAATTTCTCTTGCCTTTTCAAACCCACACCAACGATGATTTTTATCATATCCTCGTAGTGCTAATTCATGGCGAATAAGTCGGTCAATCGGTATTTTATTGTACAAAATATATCGAAGTATTTCTCCGTCAACGACAGATATTATACCACGTAATTTCTCCCAGTGTGGTAATGGATTATCATCCATTCCGATATAGTCTAACTGTCTATAAGATAGCTCAACATAGTCTTTAGGAAGAATATCTAAAAAAATCATTTCCATTTCTTTTGCTGTAGCTTCTTCGCATACTGCCCAGTTGTTATCTGGTCCGTGTATTACTCCAAAGACAATTCCAGCGATGCGGTATTTAAAATTTAACCACATTGCATGATCGATTGCTTTTTCTTGAGTACTAAATATATCAAGATACTTTTCCATCGGACTTTTCTTTTTGAATTACACGTCCATTAATTGAGATAACGTTATCCCTTGAACTTGCATCATCCTTCCCCTTTTTACGCAATAAGCGCTGGGTGTTAAAAAGTGAACGACACTTGATGTTAAACTCCGTATAATTGAAAGCATCACTTTCATTTTTAAAGGTCTTAACATAGGCAACATACAGTTCACCATTGGTCATCTGATTTCCTTTTGCTTTCATAAGAATATCGAGTGCTAGCGACGCTACTGGATTAAGTCCTCGTTCTGATTCCGAAAAATCAAATCCGAGTTCTTCAATCTTTTTCTGCTGCGATTCGTCTGCATACTTTAAGAGTACGGATACGTCTCTTCGATAATCTTTTAAGCGGTCAACAACTGCTCGTTTTGCTTCCTTTGCTTCTTCAATCTGAAGGTCAGATTGTGTTAACAATTCTTGGTCTGTTTTGATATTCTCAATGAGCGTATCAACAATACTTGTATTCATAATTTCTAATTTTTAAAGTGAATATTTAATTTTACGTGAGTAACCATAAGGAATGAATCACCAGTTCTTCTTTGGTAAATTTTCCTTTGGTTATAATTGAGTTAATTTCTGTTTCTGCTTCTTCGAAGGTGTCAAAGAAGTATGATGGCTTGGTAGTAACCGCATAGACATCATCTTTGAGGACATTACTATCAAAAATGGCATAGACTCGTTTCGTTGTTCCAGTCTTCCATAATAGACTTGTATAATTAGAAGCGTCATACTCATCCCATTGTTCCACTGGCTTTGAAGCCAAGTAATGTATTTCATTCTGCGTTCTTTGGAAGAATGCAGTTACGTCCTCTTGGGAATATGATGGTGTTGCCGTCATAGAAGCCTCCAGTTGGTGAGTTGTCCATAAAAGGACACTATAGTCAGTATTGATGAGCTCGATGAGTTCTGGGCGATTTTTGAAGCCAAGAGCATTCTTACTCCATACATCTCGATATAGCCAATAGATTATTTTTCTCAATTCACTATCGGTGTAATGTTTGATGAGTTCAACAGAAACCTTTGTCAGAATTTCGTTCTTTAATACTGATTCTAATCCCTTTAACAAGACGATAATTCGTTTGTATTCTCGCAGTTTCATTCTTCTTCTTCTTTTTTAGATTCACAATGGTTAATAATCGTAGCCATGAGATGGTCATAGTTTCCGCTTTTAGCTTCATCCAGAACCATTTGTATTTCTTCATCACTCCAGCCTTCTTTGACTGCCTGTCTTCTAAATACACCCATTACCATGAATGCGTTTCCATTTACGCCAACCAAATCAAGGTCAACAGTTTTTTCTATTACTCGTTTCATATTTAATTGTTTTAGTAGTTATTGTAATTCGTAGTTTGCAACCAAAACTTCTGTTTTTCTCGCCAATCGTGGTTTTCCAAGGGTTGCTTTGGATGCTGTTTTCGGTTGATTGTAACCCAAGACGAACCATCCGTTTTTATGAATAAATTCATCTAAAATGTCATTGGGAAATCCACTTAAAAGGAACCTCCCTTTTATCTCTGTAAGGTTATTTAATAATTCCTTGTATTCCGATATTGAATAGCCTTGATAGTGCCCCATGTTGGTCTCTATATATGGCGGGTCGATGTAGTGAAAGGTGTCTGACGTATCATATTGCTTAATAACCTGAATAGCATTTCCCGTTTCAATTTGAGTTCGTTCTAATCGTTTTGGAATTGACTCATCAAAGTTCATTTTCTTGTTGATAAATGCTTTGACTCGTTTTCCATATTTATCCATTCCCCAAGAACCAATACGGCATCCGAACCCCATATTAGTAGCGACATAAAATGCCCACGCTTGTTGAATTTGATTAAACAAGTGTGGCACTTTATACATCGCCATAGCGACTGAATATGTGCTTCTGGCGAAGACGGTCGCTTCAACTTTATTTTTTAGTTTTTCAAAGTCTGTTTTGCAGACATAATAGAAATTCATTACCTGAGCATTCAAGTCATTAATGATTTCTGATTCAGCAGGTTCTTTTGCAAAGAATACTGCACCGCCACCAAAGAAGGCCTCAGTATAGATTCTATGCTCTGGGATATTAGGAAGGATATGCCGAAGCATGTTCTGCTTTCCTCCGTAATATGATATGGGAGTTTTGGGCATACATAGGTTTAGGATTTAGGATGAATAATATGGTCGTTTTCTACAAAACTGTAATAGCCTTCTTGAGTGATAATGAGGTGGTCAAGGATTTCAACATCGATAAGGTTTAGTGTTTTTTGAATTCGCTTGGTAACTTCAATATCGCTTTTTGAAGGGTTAGTATTCCCCGAAGGATGATTATGGATGAGTAAACAAGATCGAGCATTTGAAAGCAAGGCTGTCTGTGCTATTTCTTTAAATGAAATAGTTGTTGAATGGGTCTTACCAGATGAAATCTCTTTGATTCCAAGAATCCTATTGGAATTTGTTAATGGTATCATCCAAAAGAATTCTTTATGATTAAGTAAGCCTGTGTCTATTATCTCGCGAATAAATGTGTTAGCTTCTTTTGCTTCTGTAATGTGCGTCATATCAGAATGGATGGGTCTTTTGAAATGTAACTCCAAGTGATATGCGTTGTGTGTTGTATCTGTTTTCATTGATATTAAGTTTTGGTTTCAATGAGAGTATGACAGAAAGCCTAAAATATTTTTAGACACCACATACCTATACACAGACCTCACCAACTATGGAGAAACTAAAGGATATTTTGGTACGAGATAGTTGTCGCAGAAAATGGTTTTGAAGGCTTTCCTGATATCATGAGTTTTAAATAAATATCGAAGTTCTCGAGACTTGTAAAATCTGATATTTGAAAGGTCGGATAGAATTCTTGAACAAGATATTTTGCATCTTGTTGTCCTGTTCTAAAGGCAATGAGTGTGCCTATATTTCCAAGTACTGCATTTTTAATATCGGCATCAATTTGATAGAGATATTGATTTGCTAAAGTAAGTGATACTTTGAATTTTCGGAGTTCACTCAAAATTCCAGAAATACTTGGTGAAGTATAATTTTGAAACTCATCTAAAAATATATGAAAAGGGACACGTTTTTCTTCCTCAGTATCGATACGTGTAAATGCAGCATTGGCAAATGAAGTAATGAGGATTGAACCAATTAAATGTGATGCGTCTATTCCAATCTTTCCTTTTGAAATATCTATGAGTACTATCTTTGACTGGTCTATACATTGTCTCAATGAAATATCCTTGGTGTTGGTAATAAGGAATCGTTTAACACTTGGATGAGCTAAAAATGCACCAACTTTATTCAATATTGGAATGAGGTCGTTTTTTGAATACTTTGGAAACTCGTTCTTCCAAAAACTAATTATCTCCTTATTCTTAACATTAGCTAAAGATTGTTCTCTGAAATTACTATCGTGAATAATTTTTGGAATTTCGCCAAGATGAGATTTTGGTTGAGCTAAGAGTGTCAGCAAAATATACCGCAAGATATGTTCTAACTTAATTCCCCAAGCACCTTTCCAAAGTTTTTTAAAGGCATCAAGTAATCCACCAACAACGAGAGATTTCTTCTCTTCACTCACTTTGCGAAGTGGATTATATCGATAGTTCATAAACTGATTTGAAATATCAAGATGAACAACATCTTGAATTCGTTTTTGTGGTATGTGATTCAGAATATTTTTTAATAAATCTCCATGTACATCAAAAACAGCACAACCTCTATTATGAATAATATCTTGGAGTATTAGCGTTGTAAGGAGGTTTGTTTTTCCTGTTCCTGTCTTACCTAGAATGTAAACGTGCATCATTCTGTCTTTTTGGAAGATGCCAAAAAGCTTTCCTTTGTTACGGAAATTTGTTTGAGCAAAGTAACTGATGTATGGATTCCAAAACTGCATAGTTTGGCAGTATGACTTTGTATTGGAAAGACTTCTAGTCAACACTAACCTCAACATATATTGCTGTGTATAGGTCTGTGGTGGTATCTGTGGTGTCCTGATTTTTTGAAATTAAAAGACTAAGCTTTCATAGTATGAAAGCAAAAAGAAACGAATCAAAATTACGAGTATTTATCAACCAACTTATGCAAGGAAAATCTGAAAATGAGATTATTGAAGCAGAAGAACGATTTACTGCCTATCTCAGACTTATTCGAGATATACAACAAAGAATAGAATCTGAAAAGGAATAATGACTTGACTCCAGTGCAGATTCAGATCAGCATGAAATTATACGCTATTAATAACTAATTGATATTTAATTATGAAGAAGAACGATGTATATGGATACATACGAGTATCTGACACAAAACAAATTGATGGTGCTTCCCTTTCTGAACAAGAAAGAGCCATCATCGAATATGCAAAAAAGAATAATCTAACTATCATTAAGTGGTTTGAAGAAACAAAAACTGCTGCAAAACGAGGACGACCAAAATTCACAGAAATGTTGAAACTTTTAAAGAATGGAGAAGCTGGAGGAGTTATTATACATAAGATTGACCGTAGTACGAGAAATCTCCATGATTGGGCTTCTGTTGGGGATTTAATAGATAATGGTATCCAAGTTCATTTTGCTCATGAAAGTCTTGATATGACGGAACGTGGAGGTCGTCTGTCGGCAGATATCCAAGCAGTAATGGCTTCTGATTATGTACGTAATCTAAGGCAAGAAACGATTAAAGGTTTGAATGGTAGACTTAACCAAGGACTATACCCTTTTAAAGCTCCGCTTGGTTATTTAAATAATGGAAAAGGAAAAGTGAAAACAAAAGACCCTGAACGCCATAAGCACATTAAAAAACTATTTGAATTGTACGTAACAGAAAAGTATACGGTCAAAGAAATCTCTGAAATTCTATTTAAAGATGGCTTGAGAAATTCAGCTAACAATAAAGTTACTGTAAAACCGCTTTATAAATTATTAAGAAAGCCTTTTTATATCGGACTAATGGAGGTTAAAGGGAGATTGTATTCCGGTTTACATGAACCATTAATTAGTAAAGAATTATTTCAAAATGCACAAGATGTAATTGACGGACGATATAGAGTGAAAAATGTTAAACATGACTACATGTATAGAAAAATGATTCGCTGTGCTGAATGCAAATTACTGATGTCTGGAGAAAAACAAAAAGGAATGGTCTATTATAGATGTTCCACTAAAAAATGCCCGACAAAAACAAGAAGAGAGGATTATATAACTCGTGTTATTAATGATACATTTAAATCTATCTCTCTCAATAAAGAGTCCTCTGAAAAGCTACTTGAGATATTACAAGGTGAAAAGCAAAAAGAGAAATTTAACCAAATGAGTAAAATCCAAAAAATAAAATTGGATAAAGGAAAACTAAATGCTAATCAAGAAAAGCTACTATCTGCCTATCTAGAAAATATTATTAATGAAAAGGAATTTCAAGCAAGAAAAAATAAAATTATAAGAGAGCTAAATGAATTGAACCAAAGAGAACTGAATTTTTCAAAAAGTCAGCCATTAGAAGAAAAAGTTGCAAATTTCCTCGAACTTTGTAAAACGCTTAATATACCTTATGATTCTGCCAATAAAGAAGAAAAACGACGTTTACTAAAATTAACAACCTCGAACCTTCTTGTATCAAAGAAATCACTATATTTTTCAATAAAATCCCCGTTTAGAGAGCTTTATAATTGTTCAATTGGGTTAAAATGTGACCTTTCTGCGGACATGACACGAAAACCACATCACAAAATTTCCCATTCGGATAAACCAGATATTATAATTGCTAATGAATGGACATCTCAAGTAAAAATACCAGAAATAGATAAACATAAACTCATATCGTTAATAAAATACATAAATGAAGAAATAGATTACATCCCTTCATTAGATGAGATTTTATATCCAAATTACCAACCAATTAATGAAAATGATTAACATGAACTATAAACAAACAACCCAAGTTCCTAATATCATATTCGATAAATATCTTGGTAATCTTACACATTCAGAACTTAAAGTATTACTCTATATAATTCGTAAAACTTTTGGATATATAACCAAAAATAAAAAACGTAAAACTCGTGACAGAATTTCACATTCACAATTTATTCAAGCTACTGGTATTTCAAGAAGAAGTTTACCTTCAACAATACAATCATTAATTCTCAAGCAACTTATAACCGTAACTAACTACCAAGGCAATTTATTACATACTCCAGATGCTCGTAAAGGTAAGCTGGGCATCTTTTACGCACCTTGCACTACAACCTATGCAATAAGAAGCACTAAGGTGTGCAAACGGAAGCATAAACCTAGGCAAATAGGTCTCTATAACAAAACTAAAGAAACAAAACTAAAAGAACAAAAAGGTGTTTTAAAGAAAAGTGATTGGGAGCGTATGGAGGAAATTTTGCGTAGCAAAAAAGAACAACACAATACGTTTGAATATTGACTCCTTATTTGTGTTTAATATAATAAGAACTATGAATTCTAATGAAATAATAGACGTTTCAAATAGTGGTGACCATTGGGTATGTATTTGTGGAAATAATACTATGAGTGATGGTTTTGATACTTGCGATGTTAATGGCGCATATATTGAACCTTTAGATGGTATCTGGACTGGTTTATACACTTGTCTTAAATGCGGACGTGTTATTGATCAAGACACCTATGAAGTAATTTCAAAAACCAATGACTTATCGTCATTTGGTATAACCATTACTAAGTAGCATTTATCTCAATATTAGTCGAACCAACTTATCCCGAACTTATCCAAAATATATTGGGCGACCGGCAAAAAAATTATCCATTTGGATAATTTTTTGAATACAGTGTGATGGGTAGATTGCACTTAAAGTGTTAGCTACAATAAAAAGTGCCAGTGGAGCATAACCCCACTGGCACTTTTATTTTATATGATATATTCAAAAACTTTATTAAAGAATTTGCGTACTGAGTCTCCGCTTGACCAAAAAGATGTTGCAAAGCTTTTAGATATGAAAGCAAGTAACTTAGTACGCTATGAACATGGACATCGGAATCCACCACCAGAATTACTTCTGATTTACCATATGCTCTTTGATGCATCACTTATAGACTTATTTGAACCAATTTACAGGCACATTACCGATACTGTTATAACGAGGAGCAAAAAACTCATTGCTGAATTCGAAATTCAGAATTCATCAAAGAGCCTTTATAAATTATCATTCTTAAACGAGGTTGTCAATAGATTAAAGAGTACAGAACAGTATGGGTCAAGTAAGTAAATTACGTAGGATGCGTGTTGTTATGGCTATATTTCTCCACTCAAGAGGTTTTAGTGTAGCAATATTAGAAGATGCTTTAACGGTGATTAATGCCTACAATGTTGTACTTCATAATTACCCTATTAATAACAAAGATGTAATTGAAAAAGTTAAAGAGAAAATTAATTTTTATTTACCTGAAGTAGTTATTCTTGAAGATGCAGATGGTTTTGGTTCTCGAAAAGGAAAACGAGTTAAAAGAGCAATATCTGCTATTGAAAAATACGCAGGAATTAACAAGGTTTCAGTTTCAAAATACTCTCGAAATGATATTCGTTTTGTGTTTAATGCTTTCAATGCACACTCTAAATATGAGATTGCGAAGGTGATAACAGACAACGTAAAACAATTACCTGTAGAGCTACCAAAGAAAAGATTGTCACATAAGCCAGAGCATTATTCAATGACAATATTCGATGCAATTTCATTAGCGATTACACATTATTACCAAACATGATTAAAAAAACACCATTAAGGTGTTTTAATTTTCTTTGTTTTTATCTCCAAAGAAGTTTTTAGAAAACTCATCTTGTTCTGTACCTAATGGAAATAAAACATAGTACCAAAGACATTTAAGCATATACCTGATATATCTTATCCAATATGGTAATTTCTTTTTATTCATCAATTAATGGTGAATATGAATAATTATACTTGCCTACAATATCCGTAATATATAAAGGTTGTTTTTTCCAATTTTTTCTACCACTTTCAGCGATAATATGCAGATTCTTTTTAGCTCTAGAAGCAACAACATATAACATCTTTTTGGCAGTATCTGTTCCATTAGCATCGTTTTGATGAGGTACATAACCTTCAAGAATACCAAAAGCAATAACTGTATCAAATTCTAACCCTTTAACTCCATGAATTGTCGAAATAGTAATGCCTTCTCTTTGTTTAAAGACTTTTTTAAAACTTTCAGTAGTAGCTATAGAAGTATTTCCAGTTTTTGTAATTCTTTCAATTCTCCTTTCCGAACTAATAAAAAAGGACTCATGACTGTTTTTTAACGATGCATATAGTTCTACTTCAATCTTCAACTCTTGGCAAAATAATTTAAATACTTCTTTTAGATAAGGAATCCCATGCTCTTCTTCTACAATAATTTCATTACACAAACGAAGTAATTTCTTTGGAGTTATTTTTTTAACATCAACTCCAGTTTCAATTAAGAATTCAAGAACTTCCCTTGCCCATCTTATTCTTCGAACATACATTTTAGGTGAAGGTTCAGTCAGTACAATCCTTGATAGTTTATACCAAAAATTCTCAATGTCTCTTGAAAAAGGAGCCATTCCTGGACCGTTGAAGCTATAGTCAGGCATTTCGACTATTAAATTTCTTGTAATACTTGCCAAATGAACCCACTGAGGAGCAACAATACATATTTCTTCAGGTAAGATTTGTTGATTTTTGATTGTGTGCTGTAAAAGAGTCACTATTTGTTTAACCAAATTATCCACATGGATAATATCATCTAGAGTTATTAAACTTGGAAAATCTGAATTCTCTCCAGAGGGAATTATACTATTACTATATGTTTTATAATAATCGAAATACTCAATTATTCTTTTAGAAGACCTGTAATTATTTTCTAAATGATGTAATTCATAATCTAAACTAGATATTCTTTCTAATTCATCTTTTTCCATTGGATACCCACCTAATCCTCCAAAAATAGATTGATTAGGATCACCAACAATGAAGTTTTTAATACTTCCATTTGCTGATTTCAAGATTTTAGAAATTATATGGTATTGAACTTTTTTTGTGTCTTGATATTCGTCAACAAGAATATAATGAAAAATATTAGCTAGTGTTTTAGATATAATTTTGTGCTCAAGCAATAATTTATATGAATACCATAATATCTGTTCATAGTTAATAGCCTGATTCTTTTTTAGGTGTGAAAAATAATCATTTAGTATAGAAATTATTGGCTCTCTTTTCTGCACTGCTTCGATTCCTGTAAGGGTTGCAAAATGATTACAATGCCATGCAGTAATCCTTTCAGTTTTAATTTTTGAAGCAAAATAATTAAGCAAATGCTCAGATTCAAAAGCATCAATAATTCTATAACCATATTGTAAATCTTCTATGAGATTAAAATAAGGTTTTAGTATCCATTCATTACAAAAGGAATGTATTGTTCCTATCCAAAGTTGAGAGGTTTCAACTCCTAACAACTCTATACGCTCTTTTATTTCTTCAGCTGCTTTATTAGTATAGGTAATAGCTATTATGTATTTTCTTGGGTTTTCTAATTTTTCAAGTTCATAGGCAATTTTATAAGTAAGTGTTCGTGTCTTTCCACTTCCTGGGCATGCAACGAGTAAAATGCTGTTAGGGTTTTTAACTATTTCTCCTTGTTTTTGATTTAACTCTTTTTCAGTCCAAACAAACATAATTAGAAGTTCTTTAAAAAGTTTAATCCAGCATCATCGTCATTTATTTCTTGTACGTATAGTTTAATAGCTTCACTAATGGTAGAATCACCTTCTTTTATTTTCTTAAGTTCAGCAATAGTCAGTTTTAAATCCTCACGTTTATTTTTTCTTATTCTATATTCTAAAATATCTTTTATTGTAGATTGATTTAACTCTGGTATTGCAAAAACTAACGCATTAATGATGTAATCTGGGATATATGTTTTATGGGTAATATATTTACCTAATAGTATTGCAAACCATCCCTTACCTTCTTTATTTGCCATAGTTAGAACTCTTTTTCCAGCCACTTCAGATGTTTCAGTTTCTAGCTCTTTAATAACATCTTCTCTTTTTTTATCTTTTTTATAAATTTCGGGGACAAGTTTTATAATTTCATGTTCGTTATCCTCAAGTAGAAAATCGACTTCAAAAGTATGCTTTGCATAAAAAATATCAATCCATTCATTGTCTTTAGAAAAAATATCCAACCTGTCTTTTCTTTCTCTTCCTTTTTCTTCTGACCGTCTACATTTGTTTTTATAGGTCTTGATATCATCATCATCATCTTTTACAATATTGTAATCTACTATAGATGAATCTAAATCTGTTAGTATTGCACATTTTCTTTGAATTCTGTCGGTATGAAAAATACTGGCAACATTTTCAAATCCAGTACTTCTTATATTAATGATGGAAACACCAAGTTCATCTACACTTACTCCAAGTACTTTCTTAATAAGCAAAGGGATTAAAATCTCTTCTGCATCACCTTCTACAAGAATTACGCCTTTAGCGAAAAGCAAATTTGAACGAATAGCATCTAAATATCTCTCTAACTTATTTATCATGTGCGGCTCTAAACCATTAGCTGGCTGGAATGACATAGCATGATTAGTCTTTTTAATGAGAACATTAATATTTGAAAGATTACTTACTTCAGATATTTGTGTTGAATGTGTTGAATATAAAATTTGCGTATCGCCATAATCAAGCCTATCAAATAAAGTCTTTTGGATATGAGTATGAATGTGAGCTTCAGGTTCTTCAATAATTAAGAAATTAGCACATGTTTCTTTTTCTTTTTGATATTTAAATTCAAGAAGTTTTAATGTAAGAAAAATTAGATTTGCTCCACCTAGACTCAGTTCGTGTATCGCTCCTTCATAGGTTTCATTTGGCTCTCCAATAAACAGTTGTAAGGATTGGAGTAATTTATTAGCTTCATCAGAAAGGTTTGACCTAATAGAAAGAGATGAAGGAGAATATGTCTCACCCACAGTATCTTTAATAGTTTCCCTTATGCTATCTGACACTTCAAGAACATCTGGAAGTTGCTCAATTGAACTATTTAATTCCTCAACTGTTTTAGATATCTGTTTATAATCATCTTCATTTATATCTTCACTCTTCATTTTTAAAAGGGTTAAGAGTGGATTTTTTCCTGAGTTATGAAAATCTGAAACAACGTCCCTTAAAGCCTTAATAAATGTAAATGAAATTTCACTAGATACAGATAAAATATGAGGAATTTTTAAGCCAATCTTTTTGTTATTGTCTGGAAATGTAAATTTCACTTTTTCAAAATCTCCAACGATCTCTTTATAGATATCTTCATCATTAAAATCAACATCACTTTTTCCTGTGAAATAAGTTTCGTAATCATCAAGACTTATTGTATTAATTATTTTATCTAATCCATCAGTATCACCTTCTTTTAATTGTGATAACAACAAACGTATATCTGCTTTGGGTCTAAAAAAAAGATTATATGTTGCTTTTTCTACATCTTCACCTTCTACATTCCCAACACCATGGACAAATAATGATTGAATAGACTCATCTTTAGTTAAGTCACTAAACTCTATACTTATAATTATCCAGTGCCCACGCCAATCAACAATACTCCTGTTGAAATCGCCATCGTTCAATTTATATGACATACGTAAAAGATTGTCATCTAAGAGAAGTCTTATAGCTCTAAATAAATTGGTTTTTCCAGAGCCATTTTCGCCTATTATTGTATTGATACCTTTATTAAATTCGAAGAAGGTATTTTTAAAATTTCTATAGTTTACTAATGATATTTTTGATATGTACATGTTCTCAAAATAGCTTTATTAATCAAACTTCTAATATAAAGACTTAATTGTTAAATAGCTATGCTATAAATTAACACTTTAGTGTCACCTTAAAATAAGGTCAGTTTTCAATAACCTTATTATACAGCTAATCATTAAATAAACAGTAAGAAATGAGATGGCGAAATTTTTAACTACCGTTGGTAATTCATATTACCTAGAACAAATAATAATTAATGCAACAAAATCTTTAACACTCGTTACTCCTTATCTCAAACTCAGTAAAAATTTTATTGAAAGACTTTCTGATGCTGATAAAAATGAAATAAAGATTACTCTTTTATATGGAAAAAGTGAATTACGAGATGATGAAAAGGAAAAACTCTATACACTTAAAAATATTGAAATCTTTTTCTGCCAACATCTCCACGCTAAATGCTATTACAATGAAAATGAGATGATAATTACGTCTATCAATCTTTATGAATTTTCAGAAAGAAATAATAGAGAAATGGGGTTATTTATTCAAAGAGAAACTGATTCAGATATTTTTAGAGATACTCTCAAAGAAGTCGAGTCAATTAAAAACTCATCTGAATTAATTAAACAGCATAAAACAAAAGAAGATATTATAGAATCTTTATGCTCATTAGAAGATGATTATGAAGAACAGTGGAACTTTCACCTACCAAGCCTTCATAAAATACTTACCAAGAAATATAAAAAACATAATATAGAATTAGATAATGAAATTTTTTCTTCAGATTTTCCTAAAGAAAGCATCAATATTGATGTTAGTTATCGGGTTAACTTTTACTTTGAAGATAGTTTCACCTTTGATAGTTTTCGTGCCAAGAATAGTAAAAAGATAGATAAAGCCTTACCGAATTATAGAGTGTATTGGAATGCAGATGTAATAAATATTTATCTTGAAGAAGGCTATTATCCTTCAATAAATCAACAAGGACTTGAAGAAAAAACTTCAAAGTTTATAGAAATAATAGAAACGTTTTATAAATTCTTGAATAAATGATCTTTAAAATATACCTAATAATGGGTATAAGCATGATAATTTAAATTTAGTACTTTTAAAATTCTATTAAAGAACACTTTATATCTCCTACAATATGTCAAAAATTAAGTTCAAGTGTAAAAGAAAGTTAGATAATGGAAATATGTGTAAAAATCTTGTGTACACAAAAATGCACAAGGGGCTTTCAATTACCTTAGAAATTCAAAGGCTGTCCAAAAATATTGACTCATTAAAATTACAAAGTCTAGATGTTAGTCAACAAGAAAAAAAATTAATTGAACTCAAAGATATTTCACCTATATCTAGTGATTGGTCATTTACACTAACTTGTTCTGATGGACATGAAGAAGATTACACTATTGATGAAAGTGAATAAAGAAGATTTAAAAATGAAAAGAATAAATAAATATTATTGGTTAGATAAAGGTTATGAGATGGTTGATGGGGGGCTTAAAAGGTCTCACCAGCAAATTAATGGTATCAAAACATACATAAATGGATTATTAGGCACTTATGTAATAGCTTCAATAGTTGATTCTATTTATTTAGAAATAGATACAATTTGGAAGCTCATTATCGTATTTCTTCCTGTACTACTTGTTAAATGGTCTCTTTACTATGGAGATATTTCTATTCTTCCAGAACCTAAATCATTTTACCCTGATTCAGCTGAGTCTAGTGAAGAAACTTACTACGAATACCTAAACGAGTCTCTACTGCATGTAAAAAAAATGAAAAAATTTGCTTTGGCATCAACTGTAATATTATTAATCACTCTTGTTTCTGTTACTTGGCTAACAATCCAATCTAAGACAAAAATAAATAAAGAAGAAAATGAACTTAAAATCACAAAAGAAAAACTTGCTAAAGTTCAAAACGAATTGAAGTTGTTTTATACTAAGGATATTTATGAGATTAATACGCAGTATTCCAATAATACAATTTATATCGCAGCTATTCTTCCAAAGAATAAAATAATTAAAATTTGGGCTACTAATAAATTTGATTCTATAATTTATCCTAAAAAAGAATTGTTAATAGGTAGTTCAGGAGAATTACATTATGATTTTACGGTTAATAATAATGATAGTTTAAATATTCATTTAGACTATCAATTAAGTAATAATGAGTATAGACAAATGAAAAAAATAGTTGTTAAAAAATAATATATCAATAATAAATTCTTTTTACCATGATTGAAATTACTAAAAGTAGCCTTAAGACGAGTAAAAGACTCAAAACTCTTGAATCTGAAATGTTTACTATCATTAAAGAGAGTGAAGAAAATATTACTATTCAAGAATTGAAAAACTATTTTAATAATAGAGCATCACTAAAAACTACAATGGGTATTTTGGTGACCTCAGATAAAATTGGAGTTTCAGAATCCAAAATAACTGGAACAATAGTGAGTGTTACCTACTCAATAACAGGGATAGCTCTAGAAAATATTTATATTGGAGGAGATGGTTCTAATGCTTCTAACGGTACACTTTCTAATGTATTAATGAATTCAAATAATTCAATTGAACTAAGAATATATCAAAATAACCCAGTAAACCAACAATACAGTTTTACAACTTCATATATTGGAAATATAGATGATACTTATACCCAAACTAATAAGCCTATAACTGGTTTTAGCACAAATGAAACTATATTTACAAAAAAGGATGACTAATACTATACCAATGAAAAAAATTAACATAATTCTGATTATATTCTTAATTTCGATACATTATTCAAATGCTCAATCACTTGGTCAAGATACTGAAAACTTCAGCACCATAGTCTTTCCTTCTACAAATATCTCCTTGAATGTTAGTGATAATTCTGCGAGTTTTAGCCTTTACCGTGACTCTAGGATTAAGAATGAAAAACCAAGTACTATTGGTTTACACTCTAATGTTTTTTCTGATTCAAGAAATGATTCAGATGATAAACTTCTAGCATCCCTAATATCTCTTATAAATTCCAATAATGAGTTACTTGATAAAAATTTAAATTCAAAATATATAACATGGGGCTTTGATTTTAATGGTAAATCATCAAATGGAGTTGCTCCTATTTTTACTTCCGATAAAATTGCCTCATCTGCTTCAGTTGGAGGACTCATAGGTTACAGATGGAAAAAGCATAAATACGATGAAGACTTAGTTTCAGATTATATAGCAATCCAAAAAAACATTTACAAACAAAATGACATAAATAATAAGATCGATGAATTAGAAAAAAATAAAATTATAAATAAAGCTGCAAAAGAGTTTCTGTTAACTTATAAGAATGAAGGAGATATCGAAAGTAGAGTTTTGATAATAGAAACAGTAATTGACAGGATAGATAAGATCAAATTACCTATCACTAATTCATTAGATTCTGAAATTGAATTCCTTGAATCCTTAAATCCGATAGTGAATAATATTTCTAATATTTTTAATAAAAAACCACTAGATGAAAATCAACTTTTTAATGAAGTTTCTAATCTTAATAAATTTATTGAAAATAAAAAGTATGAAATTTTAATTAAAACTATAGGATTTAATAAGAAAAATATATTTGAAACGAGCTGGCAAGCAGTTTTTACTAAAATTAAAAACTTAACTCTTCAAAAAAAACAAGTAAAACAATCAAAACAAGTAGTAAGTTTTTACAATGGAAAACAAAATTTATCTGACTTAAAGAAATTGCTTAAAGATTATAAATCGGGAGTAGAAAAATTAAAACAAAAAGGATATCAAAATGTAAATTTACTTAAAGATGATTTCCTCTATTTTAATAGAAATTTAATCTACATCAGAGGAGGTTTTAATGGCTCTTCTTTTAAGTATGATTTAGAAAATTCAGGAACTACAACAGATACAAGGTTTGAAGATAGAAGTTTTAATGGATACAATATAGAATTAGGAATGACACTACAAAAAAAGGTGCTTAATTTCATTGGTTTCAGTTTGGGGTATAGGTATAGTCATAATTTATCAGATTTGAAAAGTCAGACTTATGCTTTGCAAGTAATTGATCCAACAATAATGAATGGTAATTTTGTTAGTGTAACCGAAGTGAAAGCCCTGAATGGGGATTATGATAGATTCAATAGACTAGATTTTAATTTTGACTACGTTAGATTATTTCGATTGAAAGAAAATCAAAGTTCAGAGGATTATAGTGCTCTATATTTAAGTATAAACCCTTTCTTAAGGCATCGAATTTATGATAATGCAGATGTTTTAAAAAACAATACTGTTTTAGGAATGAGTATAAATGCATATAACAGTAAGGATAATAAAGTTATGGGAGGTGTGTACGTACAAACTCCAGACCTATTTGGTACACATAAAAACGATAAAGGATTATTTGATGAAGGAATTAATTTCGGATTAGTAGTTAGATATAATTTCCAAGGATTAAAAGTTAAATAAAACGCTAATAAAATTTAAAACACGTTTTTTAAGTTCATTAGAGACGTGTTTTTCTTTTGCCTCAATTCGTTCAATAGTTCTAGAGTTAACATTAATTAAGTTACCTAAATCTGCTTGCGAAAGCTTATACTTGATACGATACAATAACGATAAGTTTGCTAGTGATTTTGTACCATCATCCCAATAGTTATAACCCAAGAAATCACATATCATTTTTCTTCTGTATATTACAGGTGTAATTTGGTTCCATTCCCATTTTTGATAGGAATCTTTAAGCACACCAAAGTGATTAGCACAGTCCGCTTGAGTCCATTCTCGCTCCAACCGTGCCCTTTTAAGGCACGCTCCGAGGCTTTTATCCGTATCTCTAGGAAATGGTCTATACTCTGGTTTTCTCGCCTTTATGCGTACATTACAAATGGGCAACATACCATTTATGGTGTGATGAGACTTCTAAAAGGTCTTTGGGACATCAGCCCTGTCTCTTTAACGCGACCAACAGCACTATGTGTTTTTGTGGTATATAGAGCTTCATGTAAAGTCATTGGTAGTAATATACTTGGTAACAACATATCTTACCACTTATCCCAAAACATAAAATTTATACAGAAGCCTTTTTTGGTGGTGATGCTGTTGTCTTTGCTAAAGAACCAGTTGAATCTGAAACAATCAGTGACATCTTTTAACCTTGCTATCATTTTTTACCAGCAGGTAAAAACCAATTTCGAAAAAGTAAAGCAGATGATTGAGACAACACTCTTTGCACGAAAAAGTTATATGTGAGCCAAGTTCATTTGTAAAACACCGAATATTGATGAATAAGTAGAAAATAGCTAAATCATCACTAGAAAAAAAGATAAAAGACAGGTCGCCTAAGAGTAATTCTTAGGCAATTTTTTATACTTAATAACTCAAAAGAAATCTATTTTCTGGACAAGTATGAGAAAAATTGAATTCGCTTAGAAAAAATTAAATCTTATTTTTTATTTTAAGAAGTACGATATTAATATCCTTAGATAGATTAAACCTAATAGAAATATAGATATAAAGTACTGCTATCAATGAGCTTTTTAGAAAAACATTTAATACAGGGTGAAAAGAAAAGTTCCAAAAATAGAACAAAAAGAAAAGTAAAATTATTAATAAGAAAATCGCTAAAGTCTTTGAGGTAATTGGAGTTATGTTAAGCTTTTGTTTTACTATAAATAATTTAACAGAATTAAATATTAAAATAACGATTAAAGTGGCTAAGGCTAGTCCATTTACACTAAAAGTGTCTAATAGCCATAAGTTTAAAAAATAAACAGATAGAGCCATACTTAAATTCAAAGGTAACATAATTGTATAAAATGAAGAATTATTTATTATCGTCCCATTATTCCCTAAAAACATGGTAAATAACTTTGCTACAGAAACCATTAAAACAATTAACTCACCACCAGCATAACCTTTATGGGGCATCAGTTTGAATAATTCATGGATACAACAATTTATTATTAAAAAGAAGAATCCACCAATTAATAGTAAGCTTACAGAACTTTTCTTATAGAGATTTTCTAATTTTAAATTATTATTTTCATTAATAGTTTTTGAAGTTATAGGTTGTAAAATCTGAGACATCGCCCTGCCAGGAACCTCTATTACAGTTCCAATAAAAACTGCAACTGCATAATATGCAGTAAGTTCAATCTGTTCCTTGCTTGGAATCATAACCTTATCAATATCCAATAAAATTGCACCAGTGCTTCCTGCCAGTAACATAAATAAAGAATATTTAAAGATGCTTTGAAAATTTTCAGGCAGCTTAAGGGTAAATGATGGTGAATACAACCAAAGTGCATAAATCATCATTAAAAAAAATCTTAACAAGTAAGCTCCTGTAAGAAAATAAACAAATTCTGATTTGGTTACAAACTTAAACCCAACAGCTAATAACAACGTTAAGACTACTGCTCTATTCCAAAATTCCTTCAAGAAATTTCCAAAAACCGACTTCATCTGTACTTTAGCCCAAGAATAAAACACTTCAAAGTATGTACATGAAATAGCTATTATAAATATAACAAATGTATAATCTTTCAAAATAATATTCTCATTAGCTATATAGTTACTTATTTGCTCATAAAACTTTGTAACAAAGTAAGCTATTAATAATGCCATTAATAGAGGCAATAACAACATGATAGACATAAATTTATCCCTTTCTGTTTTAGATTCAAAAGATGAGAAAAATTTCACAATAGTATAATGAACTCCAACGGCAGTTAGAGGCATTATAATGTTTGATGCTGAAAGTAAAAAAACAACAATTCCGTAATATTTACCTTTCAGAATTTCTGGATAGAGTATCAACGTATTTGTTATTCCGATTATAAAACCTGAATATATTATTATTGAATTTTTAAAAGACTGTTTGATAATAATACTCATTTTTTATCTGTATTCTTGCCTTTAAAAATGACATTTAAACTATTATTAATCTTGATAATTAATGCTTTATACATTAGTTGTAAACAGAATATTTTGATCTAGAAAATTTATAAGTAGCTTCTTAATGTCTTCAGAATTTATATTAGTAAATCCTTGTTTCTTTAAATTGTCAAGGATATCTTGAAAAGTATTTTTGCCGTCAATTAATTCTAAAATTTTAATAACTGAATCTGCACCTTCGAAATTACCTTCAGGAAGTTTGAGTATAGTATCTGTTTCATTAATCCCTTCTTTTAAATACCCTTTTCTTTCATAAAGAAGAGGTGTTTTGATAGATAAAACAGTATCCATATTTATGTTTTGCTTTCTAGGTAGAGTTCTTTTTTTCTGAGCAACAAAAAACCAATTTCTGTATATACGATAGGAAATCGAATTAGAATCTTCTAAATGTGGAGTTTCAATAACGCTATCTACCAATGTTTTATATCCGTTTTCTTCAAAGAAAAATCTAAATTCTTCAGCGGTAAGCATTTCTTTTTCGTCAGAGAAAAAATAATCCAAAGGACCGAAATGTATGAAAAGACCATCATCAGAGAGAATCTCATTAATCTTACTGAACCATATTTTTAGTGCAATAACATCAGTGAAGTAAACTGAAAAAATTGAATTAATTGATTTTTTTTTAAAAGGAAGATCAAAAACGTCAGAAACAAAAGTTTCAAACTTACTATTAATTTTTTCTAGTTGTTTAGTTGGAATTTTAGCTGTTAATTTTTTTGCTACATTTTCTAACTTGAGTACATTTTTCTCTTGCGGATTATAAAAGTTAATAGATTCTTTATTCAATAGTTTTTGAAGATGCCAAACCATTGAAAATGATTTATCAGTTGCATAAACTTTTTTATACATATCAGTACAGTCAAAAGCTATTCTTCCTACTCCAGATCCTAAAAATAAAGCGCTACTATTTTTATATTTAATTTTTGAAAATTTGTTTTTGATAGTTTTTAAGACCAAATCGAGTTGGTATTCTCCCTCTTTCGTATAGCACCAATCTCTTCTTAAATAAATAAAATCCTTTAAGGTAATTTGAACATTGTTAGTTTTATTAACTCTCAAATTTTCAAAAGAAGATAATGTAACAAGCTCCTTTAGTTGGTCTACTATTTTTTTAACATTAATAGCATTCTGTTTGTAAGCCTCTATCAATGTGTCAAAATATTCTTGCCTTTTGTTATTCGATTTGTGTAACTGAAATGTCTCTATTTTTTTTACTAAATAATTCAAATGATTTTTATACAAGAAATAAGATTCGGCATAATAGTTATCCAAATCAGATTTTTTAATAAAAATTCTCACTCCATTTATGAGTACAGGTTTTCTATTTAGCATTATATTTTTATTATTTTATAGCAAGGAATCCTTCAAAGGATACATATTTGAAAACGGAAGTAATATCTTTAAATCCGGCCCGTTTCATTAAATCAATGTTTCCTTGAGTGGAGAAAGGTTCTAAAACTCCCTTTAAACTTCGTGTTTTTGATATAATTTCTTCTTCTGTATAACCTTGTTCTAGCTTATAATCTGTGTATAGAGCTGTCATCATATCTTGAAAACGAGCATCACAGGCTCTAACTTTTTCAAATAAAATAAAAGCTCCTCCCCAATTTAAAGACTCATAAATTTTATCAAAAACTAGCTGACGAACCCTAGGTTTTATAAATTGTATTGTGTAGTACGAAACAATTAAATCTGATTTTTCCAATTTTACATTGATAATGTCTTCATGCAATAAAGAAATGTTTGAGTGATTTTCACATTTTTTCTTGGCAACATCAATCATTTCCTTAATGGGGTCTACACCGATAAAACTAATTTTCTTGTGCTTATTATGTTCAGCGAGTCTTTTAGTCAACTCCCCTGTACTACTTCCAATTTCATAGCATTTTGAATTGTCATGTAGGACAAAGTCACTTAGCCTACAAATTAGACTATGTCCCTCATGATACATAGGAACAGACTTTGAAACATGACTGTCAAAATTTTGTGGAACATTTCCTGAAAAAGACCAATTGGCATTTTTTGTTCTAATATTATCTCCTGTATCTTTCACCGATTATAGTATAGTAATAACACAAATAAATTATATAATTTCAAATTTTAAGATTTAAAATAAAAAAAATAGGGTTACGGATTTTTTCCGTAACCCTTGTATCAAAATTCAGAATAAAAATTAAAAACCTAAAGAACCACCTTGGTTAAGCATAACTTCCCACATTTTACGCGCTTGTTCTGCTTTTTTATCTTCCTCTGAGACATGACAAGCTCCTAAAATTCCACCTGATAATTGTTCTAACTCATTTGAATTGTTTGATTTCATTTTGAAATCATCTAAGGATAATCTTTCCATAGTATTAAAATTTAAAAATTAATAAAAAGTTTAAAAAATGCTGCACATGAAAAATATAAGAGAAATCATAGCAACATTTCATAACAAAAGTACTATATAGTTTTTGTTTTTACAAATTATTAGTTTTTTTAAAAATGTTAAAATCAAAAATATAAGGTTGATTAGTCACATCATACTTTAAAAGTAACTTTTTGTTTTTTTTGTAAACAGTCTCAAAGGTATTATTGAAAAACTCAAACCATTTTAATCCCTTTTTATTGTATTTATTCTTTTTGTCAAATTTTCTTACAGCAATTGAAAAACGATTCATATTGCTTGTAAATTTTGCAACGAATTCTAAATAATTTTCGTCTGTATAGAGATTTTGATCTAAACACCTCTCAAAGCAAATATTGATATTGGTTTGTGTAAACAATCCATGGAACCGATCATATAAAACAACACCTTTGTCTTTATTATTTTCCGTGAAAAGAGATAAGTCTGAGTTATAAGGAATCGTGAACAGTTCACTTTTATCAAACGTTAATGTATTAAAAAACACATGGGCACATTGATGTAGAATATTGTCTAAAAAAAAGATCTCACTATGTCCATGGCTAACATTAAAAAAAGCAATTCCATGTGCTTGTATGGTAGCAAATGAATTGGGCTCTCCTTTATAAAAAACTACTTTCTTTATATACTTTTTAATTAATTTACAGTATTCAGGATATGTTTTTTCTATTTTAGAAAGAGCATTACAAAAGTTATCGAGATATTCTTGTTTATAACATTCTTTACTATTAATAATGACATCTGTAATTTCTCCTTTCTCGTCTCTAAATAGAGACTTTAAAAGTGTGTGATTACATTCAAAAATTTCAATAGTCTCACTAATATTTTGAACTTTTTTAAACGTGTAATTGAGAATTTGATTATTAGCTTTAAAAATAAATTCATTATTTTGAAAATTGACTTCAACAAACCTATTCTCTATTTCAGAGAAATAGAAGTAACCAACTGTAGGCATATACAAAACTCCATTGAAAACAGGAACCTTTACTGTTTTAAGATTGCTCTTATCATTTGAAAGCCCCATAATTAATGAATCAATCCAATCGCTAAATCTTGGATGATTAATACAAGCATATAGAAGTGGTTCTTCATATAAGCTGTCATTATTAAAATCTAATCTGTTAAATAATGTTTCAGCTTTTCTGTAAAGAGCACCTTTTAAAACATCAATTATTTTTAGATGATGTTCATAGTAGTTGGTAAAATAATTCATAGTTAATTTATTGAAAAGCTTTTGTGAGGGTATAAACAAAACGCTCTATTAATCGTAAATTATCAGTTATAATCTCTGCATTACCATTAATGTTTTGTTTGAAAGTGATTTCTTTGTTGAAACTAGTTTGCAACCCTTTATTCAAATTTAATTTAACTAAATAGAAATTTTCATCAGGAACATCTGAAATTTCATTAACAGTAGCTAACAAAACTCCGTATTCATTTTCTGGAAATCCAAGTAACTTGATATTAACCGATTGTCCTTTTTTAACCTTCCCTGAGTTTAGCAGTGGCATTTGGGCAATTCCAAAATAGTCATCTTTCTTGTAGTCTGGAATGACTGAAATTAACTTTTCTCCCTGCTCAATATACTGATTCCTAGTGAAGAAATTTAAATAATTCACTTGACCCGAAACTGTACTAATCAAAACATGCCTTTTTTGCCACTCAGAAAATGCTAATTCAGTTAATTTAATAGTCTCTAAAATATCCAATTCAGAATTTAAAAAAAACTCTTTTTCTCCATATCTCATATTACTGTCCTCACTAAGTAAAGAGGTTTTTTGAGATTGTATTTGAGTAATTCTTGAAATATTATTTTGAAGAGTTCTGACTGCCTGAAAGTAAGTTAATTCAACAGCTTCATAATCTTTTTGTGCAATTACTCCTTTTTCCAGAAGCACTTCATTTCTTTTAAGGTCTTTTTCTGCTACTTCTAATTCTTTTTTAGAAATTTCTCTATCCTTGATTGCGGTACTTATTAAACTATTATATTGTTTTATTCTCAAAGAGTTTAATTCAGTTTGGATATCATAGTTTCCTGCATTTTTACGGTATGTAAGCCTTAAAAAAGCTTTCACCAAGTTATTATAATTTGGTTGTATCTCCCCAACATTTAGGATTGGTAACGTAATAGAGTCAATATCTTCTATTTGATAATTCCAAACTCTTAATTGTGATAAAATACTATCTAGTTTTTTAATATGACGGAAATTTGCATTGCTACCTATGACAGCTAACCATTCTCCTTGATTCGCATATGTTTTATTTTTTTGAAGAATTGTATCAATCTTTCCTTGAATCTTTGTCGATAGATACACGGGAGGATTAGGAGTTGTAATCACAACCTCAGAAGTAACTATATCAGGGTATTTTATAAACCAACTTAACAGAAGGATAAGAATAATAAAAATTAAAAAAAAGGTATTTCCCCAAGAAATAATTTTATTCGGAGGAGTTTCTAAAACCTCTTTTACATAGTCACTTCGTTCATCTAACAAGTCAATTTTTCTCATCTATTTTCCTAGTTCAAGTTGATTTTTTACTAACCTAAAATAATACCCTCTTTTTTCAATAAGATCTTCATGCTTTCCTATTTCAACTATTTCTCCTTTATTTATTACCACAATCTGATCAGCATTTCTTACAGTACTTAGTCTGTGGGCTATCACTATCGATGTTTTATCTTTCATGTAATTATCTAAATTCTGCATGATAGTCTTTTCATTATTTGAATCCAAAGCACTAGTAGCTTCGTCAAAAAATAAAAGCTCAGGGGATTTATAGATAGCTCTTGCAATGAGAATACGTTGCCTTTGTCCACCACTTAAACTCACTCCACTTGATCCTGATGGACCAATTCTGGTATTGTACCCTGCTGGTAAACTCTCAATCATATCTTCAATATTTGCAACTTGAACAGAACGTATTAGCTTTTCTTTGTCTATAATTCCTTCAGAATTTGATTCAGTTATATTTCTGGCAATGGTATCCGTAAAAATATATCCATCTTGCATTACAACACCACATAAACCTCGCCATTTTGAAGAAGAAATATTATTTAAATTAGAGTTTCCTAGAGTAATTTTGCCTTTAGTTGGATGATAAAGTTTTAACAATAATCTTAATAAAGTCGTTTTTCCACTTCCACTCTCACCAACAATAGCTGTAACTTTATTGTAAGGGATTGTAAGATTAATATCTTTTAATACCATTTGAGATTTTTGACCTCCATACCGAAAGGAAACGTTTTGAAATACAATATCCTGTTTAGGATTAAAATCATTTTGAAGAACATCCTCTTCATCCTCATTTTTCTCTAAATGTACTTCATTAATTCTTTCAAGACTTATTTTGGCATCTTGAGATTCTGTAAAAAAGCTTACCAACGCATTTAACGGCACATTCAATTGACCAATTATATACTGAACTGCCAACATCATTCCTAACGTCATTTCCCCATTAATCACGGTTACTGCTGCAACGTAGGAAATAAATATGTTTTTTACTTCATTGATAGAACTCGCACCTATACTTTGAAATTGTGCTAATTTTAAACCTTCTAAAGATATTTTATAAAGTTTTATTCTGATTTCCTCCCAATCCCATCTGCGTCTTTTCTCAGAGTTGTTAATTTTAATTTCTTGAATGCCATTAACAATTTGGATAAGACTACTTGAATTTCCAGAAGCTTGGTCAAAACGTCTGTACTCTAACTTAGCTCTTTTCTTCATAAAAATTAAAATCCAAGAAACATAAAGAGTAGCACCAGTTAAAAAGATGAGGAAGATCACGAAATTATAATACAGTAACACTATCAAGAATATGAACATGTTAAAAAGAGAAAATAGTGTGTTGGGTGAAGAAACTAGAAAGTTTTCAATTCGTCTTGAATCCTGCATCCTTTGAAGAATATCGCCTGTAATTTTTGAATCAAAAAAACTGATAGGTAATTTCATCATCTTTATTAAAAAATCAGAAGCTAAAGAAATATTAATTCTAGCCCCAACGATAAGCAACAACCAACTTCTGATAATACTTACACTTGCTTGAGAAAGAAAAAGAGTAAGTTGAGCTATTAAAATAAGATGAATGAAATTTAAATCGCGATAATTGATTCCCTTGTCTACTACTGATTGTGTTAAAAATGGGAAGATTAGTTGAATAATACTTCCCACAAATAGTCCAATAAATAACTGAACAATATATTTTCTGTAAGGTTTTAAATAAGGCAATAATGATTTAAATCCTTTGTTTTTTATGTTGACAGGTTCTGAATTATGGAATTTGGGTGTTGGTTCTAATAAAATTAATAAACCTTCGTGGGCATTATTAAGATATCTCGTATTTTGCCACCCTTCTAAAAAATCTTCTTTAGAATATGTAATTAATCCATAATCGGGATCTGCAACATAAACTTTACCCTTTTCAACTTTGTAAACGATAACAAAATGTCTTTGCCTCCAATGTGTAATGCACGGTAAAGGAACTTGTTTTTCTAAAGATTCCCAATTTACATTAACGGGTAATGTTTTTAAACCAATTGTTTCTGCTCCTTCACATATTCCTGATACAGAAACACCTTGACTTGTAAGATGGCAAGCATTTCTTAAATATTCTGGAGAATATGTCTTGCCATAATATTTTGCAATCATTCTTAAGCAAGCTGGACCACAATCAGTCCGATCGTATTGTTTAAAAAATGGAAATTTCTTTCTTTTACTTAACAATTTCTGTTGTTTAATTTTAAATTAAGCACGCAAAATAATATATTAGCATCATAAATTAAAATTTCTATGATAAATCTTCATGAACTTTCTAAAGTAGGAATAGGGGCTTACAGGATGACAATTGACAACGCTGAACATATTACAACCTTGAAATATGCTCTAGAGAAAGGTATTAATTTAATTGACACTGCATCTAACTATCAATTTGGAAACTCTGAAAAATTGATTGGTAATACAATAAAAAGTGTAAGAGAAAATGTTTTTTTGATTTCTAAAGCTGGATATATCCAAGGAAGTGATATTGATACTTATTCTTCTTCGTTAAACAACTCAAAGATTACTAAAATAAATGATAAATTTTATTATTCAATAGATACTTCTTTTCTAAGAAAACAAATAGAAGTTTCCCTAAATAGATTAAATACAGATTATTTAGATGGTTTTTTAATTCATAATCCTGAACATTATTTTGACATTAAAAAAGAAAATAAAGAATACATTTATTCATACATTCAGGAAGCATGTGTTTTCTTAGAAGATTTAGTTGATGAAGGTCTCATCAGATATTATGGAATTAGTTCAAATGTTTTGCCTCAAGGTGAAATTAATCTGAAAAAGATTGTCGAGAATAATTGTTTTCAAAATTTTAGACTTGCTCAGTTTCCATATAATTTAGTTGAAAATCAAGCAACCAATAAAAAAGATAATGAATCGTTGGTTGATTTTTGCAAAACTAGAGATATAAAGACATTCGGTAATAGACCATTAAACACAAAATATGATAGTAAAGTATTACGTTTAGCTGATTACTCAGACGAATACTCAAATATTAATTTAAAAAAAGAAGAAGCTTTGTTTGAAGATTTTTTATCAAAAATCAAAAATCAACTTGAAAAGTATGGAGAAACTTCTCCTTTAGAAAGTTTCACTCCAATTCAATTCTTCATCCAAAATCGAAAAAAAATAGCAAACCCTGAAGCGGTAAACAGAGCAGTTAAATCACATTTACTGCCTTTTGTGAAAATGCTAAAATTTTCTGATTCCAGCGCTGAAAAAACTATTATTAAGCTCTTAGAATACTGGGTTTTATATTCCAAAAAGCATATAACAGAACGATCAAAGGAATTGAAAGAAAAATTAAAACTTGATGGAGTTATCAAGAATAATGACAGTAGAAAAATTTCTGTGATTGCTTGTGAGAATTATTTGAGTGACGGAATAGATCATGTTTTGGTTGGTATGAGGAAGAAAAAATATGTTGATGACTTATTAAGCTTGGTGTGAGAAAAAAAATAAATATTATTTTAATTATATCTTTTATTATTTTAACGATTTTAATTATTTGGATTAATTATTTAATGAAAAATCATGTTGGAGACATAGAATTTGATTCAAGTCGTGATAATCCGTCTTTTAATATCTGTAATGAGAAACATATTTATCAGTATTATTCGGTTGGAACTCATTATGAAGGAGAACGAAAGGCGATGCGAGAAGAAATATACCAACATCTGCAAAATAAGAAGTTGATGTTAGATAAAAAGGATGGAATCATAACATTTAGATTCGTGGTGAATTGTAATGGGAAATCTGATAGGTATCAATATAAATCAATAGATGCTAATTTTACCGAAACTAATTTTAAAGAATCTGAGGTTAAAAAAGTACTATCTGCTGTCGAAAATCTTAGAAGTTGGGTTCCAGGTATAAATAAAAAAGGCGATAAAGTTGATAGTTATTATCAAATTAATTTTAAAATTAAGGATGGTATAATACTAGATATTTTTTAATATGAAAAAAATTTTATTTGTTTCTAAGGCTTTTTTGTCTGTAGTTTTTTTAATAGGAATTTTTTTAATTTTCAATTTTTTTCTTTTTTCTTCAAAGGAGAAAAGGTATTCATTTGCAGAACATTATCAGGGACTTTATATATCGCAAAAATTATTTGATATTTTAATCTTTCAAAATCCCGAAGATTCAAATTTATATTTTGAAAAATCAGTTGCTTTTAACAAAAGAGGTGAATATTCAAAAGGTTTTCATTTATTAGATAAAGCTGTCCATCTCAATCCTGAATTGCATCTTGGATACAGAGGTTGGCTCAAGTTAGTAAAACTTAAAGATTATCAAGGTTCTATTAAAGATCTTACTAGACTAGATTCTCTAACTCCAAATATTGTCGATTATCCTTGGGCTAATAATATCCATTTTTTATTGGGAATATCATACAAGGGACTTAATAATTATAATAGAGCTATTCAAGAATTTAATAAAGCAATTAATTCACAAAAAGATTCTTCATGGGTTAATCATAATTTGTATTTGTATAAAGGCATTATTTTAAAAGAACAAGGAAAATATACAGACGCGATAGCAAATTTTAATGCTTGCTTAGAAGGCTGTTATAAACAGTCGCCAGAAGCTCACTACCAAAAAGCTCTTGTTTTTAAATCACTAGAAAAATTTGATAGCGCTAAAATTAGTTTAAATAAATCATTAGAATTATTCAACAATGGGTATAAACACAAGGATATTTATAATGAAGTTAGTAACGAGTTGTATTTATCAGACATTCTATTAGCAATGGGTAGTTTAAATAGACAGATTCAAGGTAACTAAGTTATTACAAAATAGCTTTTTAAAACTAACCAAAGAATCAATATGTCTCCAATATTATTTAGTTTTATCAATTGAACTTATATGTAATCTAACCTCTTATAATAAATATGGAAGATATCCAGAAAGAGGCTCGACTACTAAACAAAGTTTTAAATTGAATTCTAAAATGCATTTAAAATATGTGATTCATCTGTTTGGAGATATTTATATTTACTTTGTAAAAAGTTTGTTTTGCAAACAACCGCATTAGGTGTCTGTTGAAAAAGATTCATTCCAAAGCTGTAGGTGTAGCGAAACCTCTATCTGCTATTCTCCCTACCATAGTTAAATCTGATTTATGAACTAAAGCTGTCACAAACGGTGTTTTTAATGCTACAACTTGTGTTGCGAGATTGGTATTATTAAATACTTCTAATCCTGAACCTCCACCACGCATACACACAATGAGGTCAAAATCTGATGTATCATTCACCGAAAGGGAATTAATCAGGGAAGAGCTGTTGCTGAAATTTACTCTCTCTTCGGTAATATTGAAAATATAGTATTCTTGTAATTGATTTTTATAATCCTTGTCTACAACTGAAGTCGAACCGAGGATAATATGGATGTTAGGCTGTTTACCATTTCTGATAATATTTAGTAAATGACCTTGTATGTCTATAGAATCTTTATCAAATCGATGACGAACATGGTCAAATTCTTCTTTTGAAATAAACTGATGTTCGTCTATGTGGTCGATAATTTTAGTTACTCGATACATCAATTGGATTGCTCCGTCTTTTTAATAAAAGGTTACCTCGGTTGATATAGCCATCAAAACGATAATACTGTCCTTAAATTAACCGTTCACGTTGGTTTTCCTTGATGGCTATTGTAATATTATGGTTTTTATCTTCATCATAAATTTTATCGTAGTAAACGGTTCTATATAGCTGTATGCCTGATTTTTCATAAAACCCCTCAAGTTTTACAATTTTCTCATCAAATGAAGTCCGTATGTTGTCTCTATAAAGATGTAGAATAGGTTCAACAGTAAATTCGGAGGTTAATACAGTCATAGGGAGGTAGGTTGATTATCAAAGTAAATATACTGATTTATGGATTTACTGTTGAGGTAATATTCTATATTATTTAACGTACGTATGTACCTGTTGGATAGCAATACATCCCTAAATTATTATCTCGCGCCTTCCATATAATTTCTAATTTTTTGGCATTAAATAACAGTATTAATTCATAATCTCCTTTTTTGAAATAAGATTTATTAGAATCTATTATATCTGCAACTCCTTTGTAACTGTTCATAGCACATTTAGAAGAAGCAATATCAATTTCAGACAGTAATTTTTTATTCCCTAAATATCCAATTTTAACTAATTGATTGTCGTCAATTTAAGACTTATACGTATTCGTAAGATTTTCGAATTGTATTTCTTCTTGTTGTTTTGCTATTTCATAAAATTTCTCTAAATACTTGGTTGTAATCTATATCAGATTATTTTACAGAAAAATTAAGCTCTTTTCCTGTATTAGGATTCTTCAATATTCCATTAATTTCATTACCGATTTTTTTAGCATTAATGACACTAGTTCTTTTTTCGTCTAGTGTTTCATGTAAAATCATATTACCATTGTCATCCTCATTTCCATCTATCCGTAAGGCTTGACCTTGTTTTTCGTAAAAATAAAACCCTTCAACACTACCATCCAAGGATTTTAATTTCATGATATGTCATACTTATTAGCTATTTTACCTTCATAGGTTGTATACAATTCATTTTTATTACAAGAAAAAAGTATAAAGAAAAGAGATAGAAGTAAGATTGTATTTTTCATTTTTCAATTAAGGTTTAAGTTTAGTTTTGCCAAAAAAATCTTTAAGTTACCGCTATAAAAAAACAAAGAAAACTTAAGATGTTCTTGATTCATAACATCTGTCTTGTAGTTCTACTCCTAAATTTATATTTGATACTCTAATGAATAAACTAGATTGTATATTGAGATTTTAAATAATTCTTAATCTTTTTTATCGAGCCTTCTTTAGATTTCCTGTCTTGTTCAAATCGAGCTATAGTACTTTTATCAAGTCCAATCTTTTCTGATAAATAGTTAAATGTATATCCGTTTTTAATTCTATGTTCAAATAATTTTCCCTGAAGTTCTGATGAGATATTTAAAGTAGTAGGAATATAGCCTAAAAATAAATACACCTTATGCAAAGCAAATATGGTATTTGTATGATGACCAAGCTCCATTTCATATACAAAATTCCGATTTACACCAATCATTTCTGCTACTTGATGTTGCGTTAAACCTTTATCAAGTCGTACACTACGAAGCTCGTCTCCTACCGTTATAATTTCCTTTGGGTAGCGCGAATGCTTGGGTTTTTCAGACTTTAACGTTATGGGTAAAATGGGTGACAAACCCCAACCGTTTTGCTAACATTGTTTTACCTGATCCTGGTGGACCAATAAGAATTATATTATGGCCTCCTGCAGCAGCTATTTCCATACATCTTTTCACGGATTCCTGACCTTTAACATCTGAAAAATCCAACTCAAACACATCTCTTTTCTCCGAAAACTCAACTCTAGTATCTATTACTACTGGTTTTAACGCTTCTTTTTCATTGAAATGATTGATAACTTGCATAATATTTTCTACTCCAAACACCTGTAAATTATCAACTACTGCTGCCTCTTCCGCGTTTTCTTTAGGAACTATAAAATATTTAAACCCTTCTTCTCTGGCTTTAATGGCTATGGGTAAAGCTCCCTTTATAGGTTGAAGCTTCCCATCTAAGGAGAGTTCTCCCATTATAACATAGTCTTTTATGTGGGTTGCTTTCACCTGATCTGAAGCGGCTAAAATTCCCATTGCAATTGTTAAATCGTAAGCAGCACCTTCCTTCCTTATATCAGCAGGTGCCATATTGATAATGATTTTTTTCCCTGGAAGTTTATATCCATTGTTTTTTAATGCTGCGGATATTCTATAAGAGCTTTCTCTAATTGCATTGTCTGGTAATCCTACCAAATGGTAACCTATACCTTTATCTATATTAACTTCAATGGTAATTGTTGTAGCATCAACACCAAATACGGCAGAGCCGTAAACTTTTTCTAGCATGTCTTTTTCTTTTTCAGCTAAATTATAAAATTTATTCGACACGTGATTTTTTTAATTATTGACAAAGAGCATAAAAAAAAGGAACTGCTAATGATCTAATTTCATTAGCAGTTCCTTTACTTATTTTCTAATAAATCTATTGAATATTATACTTCTTGCTCTTTCAACCAAAGTCCATTAATATCCACGTCATCTAGCGATGTAAGGAATTTTTTAGTATCGTCCATGTATAAATTAGCATCCAAGTAATGTAACCTTTTGTCCTTGATACACTTCTCTAAATACTCTTCAGTTAGAATTGTTTTGTCTTTCACATTAGCATCAAAAGCTTTTAATTTTGGTAGTCCGTTGTTTAAATGGTCTACCCATGAATGATGAAATCCTGCAAAGAAATCTAAACATGGCACTACGTCATAAAGTGCTTCGGCTATCCCTTTCTTTCTAAGGAAATCTGAAGTAAATGGCATTGATTTAAAATACCTACCAGTCATAACAAAAAGTCTGTAACTACAATCCGGCGCACCATGATTTGATTCAAGGAATAAATTAAGATAAAATGACGTATAATGTAATTTCACCGTAAGTACTTGATGCTTTTTTACTTCTTCTACAATTCTATCTACAAAACGATGGTCTATAATCTCGTCTAAATCTGCCAAAATAATTATATCATCGTCACTTACAGTTTCTTTTAACACAGAACACATATTTCTCTGTACCGACTCATTAAAAAAAGCATAATTATTACTTAATAGCCCCCAATACCATCGATCAAATTGATCAGCTCTACAAGTGTCTGGATTATAGTAGTCTTTATTTTCTTCTATTTCGCGAAATTTCCCATGCACATCAAATGCTTCGTAATGCACTTTATCGGTGAGTAGCGATTGATCAAAATTGTAAGGTTTATCCTTGCCAGTAAATGTTTTATTCGCTTCTAGAATATACAATTGATCTACCCAATTCGCATTTTCTCTTATTTTAATTTCTGCTACTTTGTTCTCATTAAAAAATGGACAAAATTCAAATACCTTCATGATTTAAATATTTATTTAGTTTATAGTTTGTTGGTTTCAATTCCAATTCAATAGACGATGCATTGTTTTCTTATACTCATCTATCAAGTTGATTATCGTGTTTTCTTTAAAGTGTTGAGAAGAGTAATAAAACCTTATTTTCAATTGGTTATAACTCTCCATTACCGTAATATTTAGTAAATAATTAGATTCGTTATCTTTAGAATTTGTAAACCCAATTGGTATATCTAACTGTTCATAATAAGGCGTCTCTGGAAAAATATTTTCAGTCTTCAAATAGTGAAACAATACATCTGCATTACGCTCTGGTAATGAAAATTGATTATTTTCATGTTTTAGGATAAAATAATCAAGTCCGTTTTTGGGAATATCTAATATGGTTTGATTTATTTGTTGTACAAGATCATCTTCCCTTTTCTCGTCAAAAGATAATCGTGCTGGATAAGCTCCTGCAAAGAATCCTGTAGTTCTTTCAATATGTATATTTTTAAAGAACGATTCGCGTTGTTGACTCATAATATTGATTAGAAGATCTTCCAAATCGTAGTAATTCTTACATACATTGAACAGCACCGAAATCAATAAATTTGAAGGCATCAATTGACGTTCTTGTATTGATATTGAAAACTTTTCCATCATTTCTTGGCCTTTCAAAAGAATACTTTCTCTGGCTTTCATCTCCCTGTGGGTGACTCTTGCTTTTGGATTATAATCTGTTGGAATGGTTCCGCCTTCTTTCAATACTCCACTCCAATATTTATGTGCATCTAGAAAAGATGTATTCTGTTTGTATTTTTGAATTTCAAGCACCCATTTTTTATAATCGACACTACTCAAAGAGACTTTCTGTTGAAAATCTTTTTTATTGACTTTGGTATTCAGTAGTTTAAAAAAATCATTGATGAAAATTTGAAGTGATACACCGTCAAATACAATGTGGTGAAACAGAAAAAATACTACTTTATTTGTGGTATTTAAATAATTATCAAAAACCAGAACTTTAAATAATTTCTCTCCATTTAGTAAATCAAACTGTGATTGTTGTTCTTCACATTTTTCACTTATAAATTTATCTTGTGCTATTAACTCTACTGAATTTATGTCATAATAATCACAATAGTTACGTTCTAAATCTTGATAATAATATTGCTTATAAGCATCATTCTCTTTGATAAACCTAATTTGTAATGACTTATGTGTATCAACAATTTTCGTTACTGTATTATTAATAGCTTCGAAACCAACATTCAGTTTAATTCTAGCTAAAAAAGGAACATTGAAACGATTACGATTTATTAGATTTCTTTTAATAAATCTATTTTGAAGAGGAGATAACGGAAAGGTTTTATTGTCACTTTCCTTATCGGAATACAATACTCTATTTTCATCCTCATGATTGTCTTGGTTTTCTGCCTTTAATGCTAACAAACTTTCAATTGTTCTATGCTTGTAAATATCATTAACAGAAACTATTACTCCTTTTCGTTTTAATTCATTAGATAATTCCAAAGCATTTAGAGAGTGACCACCTAAGTAAAAAAAATCGTCTTTTATAGAAATTTTGTTTTGGTCCAATACTTTTTCCCATAAATTGATAAACATTTGACTTTTTTGCTCCTCTCCTTCTGTTTCTTTAATTTGAACTTCTTTTATGAAATTTCTGTGTGCTTTATTTTCTAACTCATTTGGTTGTGGGTAATTGGAAACTTGAACTGGAGCACTGGCTATTATCTGATTACAATCTGTTTCTGGGTGTAGAATGATATACTCTAAAACTTCTTCTACTACTTTCAACATATTATCAATCATATTTTTACCAAAGCAATCTGCATCATAAACAACTTTAATTTGTAAAGATTCATTTTCTAAGGATCCCAAAACTGTAATTGGATAGTTTGTTTTTTCTATCTCTTCTACATTTACAATTTTAATTCCGTTAGAATTACTCTGATACTTTGCATTTTTTTTGTGATTTTCAAATACTAAAATATGATTGAATAAATGAGGGGTTTTTAAATCCGTCATAGTTAATAACTCATTTAGTCCGACATAACTATACTGATTTACATATTGAAATGTTTTATGAATTGATTGGGCTTGTTCATGAATTGTTTTTTGTTTCCCCCAGCTGGTAACTACTGGTAATGTATTAATTAAAGGCCCTATTACATGATCTATATCTTGAAAATCATGATTACGACCACTAACTGTTACTCCAAAAATAACGTGATCGTCATTAGTATATAAGTGAAGCATTTTGGCCCAAGCAAAATGAAATAATGAATTAAGCGTAACTTCATAACGTCTGGCTAAATCTTTGATTCTATTTGTAGTTTGTTTTGAAAATACTAAAGAATGTTCTTCTTGGATTTCAATCGGTTTGTCTGGACTTACAGGGTTAATTTTAGCATTAGAAAAAGGAGTAATCTCTTTGATTAACGACAGTTGAGTTTTCCAAAATTTTAAAGCAGGTGTTTTATTTTGTGCACCAAACCAACGCATTAAATGATGAAACTGTAGTGATTTGGATTGATGAAAATTATTTGTATCTTTTTTACTTTGAAAGGATTTTGAAAGGTCATTTAGTATATGATAAATACTCCACCCATCAATTAAAATATGATGAATGGTCCATAATAAAATATGTGAATTCTCATCCTCTTTAATTAAAAGAAAACGTATGGCAGGCTCCGCACTCAGATTAAATTTCTTTTTCCTGTCGTTTCGGATAATACGATTAATTTCTAGTTCTTTTGTATTACTATCTTTCTCAACAAGAGAAACTTCGCTCCAATTTATCGCATTTAAAAATTCATCATACTCGTAAGCACATTGTAAAGGCTCTTTTAAGTCTTTCCAAATAAAAATAGATCTGAAAACTTCATTTTCTTTAATTAATGCTTGAAGTTTCTTTTTTAAATATTCTTTCTCAAGGTTTCCAGATATCTTGATTTTAACCTGTACATAATATTGATCAGATTCATTATTCTTTAAATAATGAAATAGCATTCCTCGTTGCAAACTTGTTACTGGAGTTAGCGTTCTAATTTCACCTTTTGTTTTAAGTGTATTATATAACTTACTGAAAGTAGGTTGGTTCAGATGCGCTAATCCAAAATCAGAAGCAGTATAGCAAACTTCTTTTTTACGAGTACAGTGTGCAATAATGTCTAATAAATTCTTTTTAAAATTACCACTAAAATTTTCTGCTGTTCGTCTACTAAATTGGTTTTCATCGTAGCTTAATTTAAAAATAAACTGTTTATTAACAATAGAGCAATTAAACTCAAATGGACTCCAATGTTTATTTTTAGTTCCTAGTATATCATGACCGCTTTTTTCATCAAATAAATTCCATCCTTTGGGTAAATCATGTTGATGATTTTCGAAAATCCCTAAATAATTAAACCAAGCTTCAGGACAGGTATCCTTTATAGTATTCCTAACATCTAAATCTGCATGTAGATATTTCAATGCTCCATAAGACAGACCATTGTCTGGTATCGCTTTTAGTTGTTCTTTTACAGCTATTATTTTTTCTTGAACCTCCATATTATCAGGTAACGTAATTACCATTGGATAAGTAGAAGTAAACCAACCAATGGTTCGAGAGACATCAACATCTTCGACACATTTTTCTCTACCATGACTTTCCAACATAAAGGCAATTTTATTCTTATTTACCAAACTTACTAGACTCGTTACATAAGCGGTAAGAAGTAATGTTTCCACATTGGTATTGTATGCTTTAAAGCACACTTTAGATAATGCTTTTGTTTTTTCTACAGACAGATTTCCATTAATGTAATTATAAGAATGGGTTAAATGAACAGTATCTTGATTTTTTGGCAATACAAATTCTCCTAATTGCTCCGAAATTGATTTCCAAAGAGGAATTGCATATTGCGTCTTTTCATGATTGGCAAATGCATTTAATTGTTGATACCAATAATGAAAATCGTCAGTTTTTGATATTCTTTTCCCTTTATAAAGTTGTACTAAATCTTCAATTAAAATTCGCCAAGAAACTCCGTCTACTATTAAATGATGAAGAGTAATATAAACATGATATTTTTCATCTTTCCCTTCAATTAAAGCCACTTTAAATAGTACATTATCTTGTAAACTAATTTGACTTTCTAACTCTTTCTTTATTGCATCAATAGCACTATTTTCATCTTCTACTTTTTTAACACTGTGTAAGCTTATAAATGAATCATTAATCTTAGTATTGGAATAACTTTGAACATAATTTGCGTCATTTTTATGAAATTTAATCCTAAAAATACGATGTGAGTTTACTAAATTCAAAAATGCACGTTGAAGTTCTTCAACATTTATAGCTTGGATTATTATCGTTTGGGATTGTTGAAAATAATTGGGTTCGATAAAATCTAAATCGAAAAACCATTTTTGTATTGGTGTTAATCCTATTTCGCCAAAAAATGTGTTTTTTTTATTTTTCTGTTTTTTAACTTCTTTAACAACTAAAGCCAGTTCTGCTATTGTAGGATAATTATAGACTTCTGATGCTGAAAAATAGAGGTGCTGTTTTCTAGCTTCAGTTATAAAGTTTAGTGCAGAGATAGAATCTAATCCTAATGCAAAAAAATTAGCTTCAACTTCAATATGTTGCTCAGTTAATATTTCCTTGAGTGCTAGTCGTAATTTTTCTTCTTTTTTACTATATCTTTTAGACTCTAAACTTAATTTATTAACTTCCTCAAGAGGGTTAGGAAGTTTCTTTTTATCGAGCTTTCCATTTGGGGTTAAAGGTATTTCATCTATAAAAACGATGTGCCTAGGCAGCATATAATCTGGTACTTTAGTGGCTAAGAAATCTCTTAATTCTTTCTTCGCTATCTGAGAAATAGCTTTAACCCAAACAACAATATATCCTACATTTTTGCCATCTTTCTTTATATCGGCGATAGCATAATTAACCTTAGCATGAACCATTGTATGATATGCTATTTCATCTAGCTCAATACGATATCCTCTTAATTTTATCTGACTATCGTTTCGTCCTAAAAACTCTAAAACTCCTTTTTGATTTATTCTACCTAAATCACCAGTTTTATAAATAACTTCATTTTCACCTAGAACCCCTTTTTGAAATACCTTGGATGTTAACTCTGGCATTTTATAATAGCCTTTAGCTACACTTAAACTTCTAACATAAATTTCTCCCGGCTCTCCAAGTTTTACTCGATCTAACTGTTCATTTAAGATATAAATTAAATCATTATTGACTGGGATACCGATTGGAATACTTTTTTGCTCTGGTAATATCTCTTCAATATTGTAAAAAGCTGTAAAAATAGTACACTCTGTTGGACCGTAAATATTTGTTAACCGTTTAGGTCCTAAATGTGCTAATGCTTTTTTTGTGTGAATTATTGACGCAGCCTCTCCACCAAAAAAAATTTGATTAATCGACTCAAGCATTTCTATACATTGATCTACTATTGCATTAAAAAAAGAAGTAGTAAAAAAAGCTATAGTTACTTTATACTTTCTAATATAATGTGTTAGCGATTCGAAATCCAATAATAGTTTTTGATTTACTAAAATCAAACTAGCTCCATTTAATAAAGTACCAAATATCTCAAAGGTAGAGGCATCAAACGCGTAATTTGCTATTTGTAGAAAACAATCTTCAGGAGTAACCGTAATAAAATTTGGGTGTATTAATCGATTACTAATATTTCGATGTGTTATCATTACTCCTTTTGGTGTTCCTGTTGACCCAGATGTGTAAATTAACTGTGCTACTCTTCCATCTATTTTTTTAATACTTGGTGTAATACTCGAATATGCTTTTAGGTTCTTATCATTAATACGTAAGATAGGGCAGATATTTTGAGTATAATCACTTTCTATCTGTAGTAAAAATGCTGCTCCACTCTGCTTCAATAAATATTCTATTCTTTCTTCAGGATCTTTTGGATTTATAACTAAATATGCTGCTCCGGCTTTTAAAACGCCTAAAATCCCAGTAATCATATCGAGGTTTTTTTCACTTAGAATAGCTATGAAAGTATTCTCTGTTATGTTATTCCCATGTTTCTCTAAAAAATTATGCTGTATATAATGCGCTATTTTACTAGCTCTTACGTCAAGCTCTTGGTATGTCATCGTAAAATCACCTAGACGAGTCGCTATTTTATTGGGAGCTTTACGAGCTTGAATTGCAAACAGCTCTGGCAATATTTTATGTTCTACTATTTTTGTTGAAGTCTGACTTTCTTTTTGTTTTTCGACAATAGTTTTCATAGTACGGGGGGTGTTTTAAAGTTAGAAATATGCTTGTCATTAAACATGATTACTTATTTTAACAGTCGCTGATATTTCTTTAAAATTTTTTGATAAATATTCCCCAATAAACTGTGCTTGAAAAGGTAGAATATGTCTGTGATGCGTATGTATAGGAACTATTGTTATTTTATTTGTGTCGATGATATGTTCGAGATTGTTGTGTCCTAAATTTTCTATTGGAATCAGTTCTTGATTAGTACTTGTTTCTGAGTCTTGCGCTTCCATATAAAGTGCCTGAAAAAGAATTATTTCTGTTTCAAATAATCGTTTACTTATTGGAGTTTGTGCTAAAACATGTTCTGCCTCTGAAGCATCTACTAATCTTTCAACGTAATCATCATATTCCTCAGAAAACATACTTGAAATAAATTCATGTGTAGATTTTCTATCAAATTTATTACGTCTTCTAGATTTTCGTGGTATTGGAACATAAGTATCTAATAAAATAACTTTTATCTCTGTGTATCCTCTACGCTCTAAAACTGAGGCCATTTCTAAGGCAATCGACCCTCCAAGTGACCAACCTAATAAAATAATAGGTTCTTTAATTGAATACTTTTGGGTATATTCATTTAGATAGAAATCAGCTAGTTGATTTAGATTGCTAATTTTAGATTCCCCATAAATATTTTGATTATCTATACCAATACAGTTATACTGATTATACAATAGTTTTGTTAGGCAATGGTAAGCGTCTGAACCTCCCAACGCCGAATGTATACATATTAAATTCGCTAATTCATCGTTATATGTTTCCTCGAAGGGCATTACCAATGATACATGATTTTGAAAAGCTTGAATTTTGGAATAAATAGCAGATAATATTCCTATAGATTTGTATCGAATAATATCACTTATTTGAACTTTTATCCCTGAAACTTTACTCATTTCACTAGATACTTTAATTGCTAGAATAGAGTTTCCTCCGACACTGAAAAAATCATCTTTAATCCCTATTCTTTCAACCCCCAAGACATCTTGCCATATGTTACAAAACTCTTGCTCTAGTTGATTAGTTGGTGCAACGTACTTATCCTTAAAGTTAAAACTTGGTTCTGGCAATGCTTTTTTATCTAGCTTACCATTAGAAGTTAATGGTAATTTATCCATTACTATCCAAATCATAGGAATCATATAATCTGGGATACTTTCTTTTAATATAGATTGAACTTCTTCTTTTTGGAATATAGTATCGCAAACTACATAAGCTACTAAACGTTTATTTCCACTTGTATCATTTTTAACTAATACACAATTATTTTGTATGCCTTTTACTTCGGATAATACATGCTCTATTTCTCCTAATTCAATTCGATAACCGTGAATTTTAACCTGATTATCTTTTCTCCTTATAAACTCTATATTCCCATCTGGTAAACAACGAACTAAATCCCCTGTTTTAAACATTCGTTCTCCTTCTTTAAATGGGTTGTTTACAAATCGCTCTTGTGTTAGTTCCTTTCTGTTTAAATAACCTTCAGAAACTCCATCTCCAGCAATAAATAATTCTCCTATAGCACCTATGGGTACTAACTTTTCATTTTCATTCAAAACATATAATCTTGTATTACTTAAAGGAGTTCCGATAGGAATTGTAACTGCTGATTTAGGGATTTCTGAAATTACTTTACTAGAAGCATAGGTAGTTGTTTCTGTTGGTCCGTATATGTGAACTATTCTCTCTGGTCCTAAAGCTGACAGCATTTTACGAACTGGTGTTACTGATACTTTTTCTCCTCCAAATAATAATAATCGTAAACTAGATAATGAAGATTTATCATGCTCAGCTAGCGCATTAAATAAAGCTGTTGTAATAAAAACAACAGTGAGCTTTTCTTGATAAATTACTTCAGATAATTGAATTGCACTTGATGCTACAGAATTTCTTATTAACTGTAACATAGCTCCATTTAATAAACTTCCAAAAACTTCGTAAGTACTACCATCAAACGCATAATTCGACCATTGTAATACACGGTCCGTACTCTTAATAGAAATCTCACTAGACGGATCATTGATTAAAGAAATAATATTCCTGTCATTAATAGTTATTCCTTTTGGAACTCCTGTAGTTCCTGAGGTATACATTACATATGCTTCTGAGTTTATATCCCTTTCGAACTTCTTACATATTGTTTTATGTGTAGAAGCTCGTTCAATATTTAACGTTTTAACCCTGTTAGAAACTTGTAGCCTTTCAAGTAGCGAACTTTCCTTATATAACACATGACTAACCGCAGCGTCTTTTAAGATATGAGATAAGCGATTCTTTGGAAATGTAGGATCTAATGGCACAAATGAACATCCTAACTTTAATACGCCTAGCATAGTAGTTATCATATCGAAACTTCTATTAAAAAGTATGGCTATACGAGTACCTGTTTTGACTTTTTTGGATGACAGATAATTTACTAGTTGATTAGAATTCGCATCTAATTCTGAATATGTTAACGATTTCCCTTGAAAAGACAACGCTATTGCCTCTGGTGTTTTTAAAACTTGTTCTTTAAATAAATCAACTACTGTTTTCTCTTTCGAGTAATCGAAATTCGTTTCGTTAAAAGTATTTATCAGCTTATTTTCTTCCTGCTGTGTTAATATTTGTAGCTGTTTTATTGGAGTATTAATATCATTAGTAATACTGTTTAATAATTCTTGATAATGAATTATCATTGTATCAATTGTTGACTTCTTATACAAAGAGATTCGATACGCTAGAGTTAAAGAGTACTCTGATGTTTCTTCAGATACATTCAACGTTAAATCAAACTGAGTCGTTACCTCATCCGTTTCATATCCTGAAATTGATAAAAACTCGTCTTCGTTTATCTCTTCCTCTTCTTCTATACTGATTTGTTCTCCGTTTAAAGTGTCAACATTGTTTTGATGGTTAAACATTACTTGAAACAGCGGACTCTTATTTATATCTCTGTCTGAAACAATACGATCAACTACTTTTTCAAAAGGGACTAATTGATTATCATAACTATCAAGTGTAGTCTTCTTTACTTTTTGCAATACTTCTTTAAAACTTGGATTACCACTAAGATTAGTACGTAAGGCCAACGTATTTATAAAACAACCAATCATTTCCTCCAATTCAGATTGTGTCCGATTTGCAATAGGAGTACCTACACAAATATCATTCTGACCACTGTAATGAGATAATAATATCTTAAAAGTCGATAATAAGAACATAAATGGAGTAACTCTTTCTTGTTGACATAATACATTGATAGAATTACTAAGATTCTCCCCTAATTTAAAAGCAATACTATTTCCTTCATTATTTTGTATTGTCGAGCGTGAGTAATCTAAAGGTAATGCCAGTACTTCTACATCTTTTAATTTTTCCTCCCAATATGATAGTTGGGTATCTAAGATTTCACCTTCTAAGTAATTACGTTGCCATAATGCATAATCGGAATATTGTAAACTCAACTCTGGAAGGTGAATTTTATTCCCTGACTCTAAAGCATAACATATTTCTTCAAACTCAGCAGTAAAAATTTCTGAAGACCATCCGTCACTTGCAATGTGATGGAAAACACATGTTAATATGTACTCATCTTTCCCTAAGTCATATATATTGCTGCGTAACATATAGTCCTTAGACAAATTGAAAGGTAAACTAATAAAATCAAGAATCTCTTGCTCTAAGTCAGTCTCTTTAGAGATAGTTACTTTATGTAACGACCAGTCGTCTGGAGATATAATTTTCTGATAACCAACACCATCTTCTTCATAAATTACAGTACGTAATATTTCGTGACGTGTAATAATTGTTTTTAAGATTGTTTCTAATATTACGGTATCTAAACCTCCTTTTAAACGAATTACGGTATGAATATGATATTCTTCGCTACCTCCGTGTAATTGATCCAAAAACCAAAATCGTTCTTGACTAAAGGATAGTGGAATATGTGATAATTCCTCTTTATTGTAAGGCACTACTTTAGCTAACAACTTTTCTGAAGACCGATCATTTTCGTAAGATTTTAAGTAATCAATTAATAATTCTTTATTACTTTTTATTTCAGCAAGTGTTTCTGGCTTTATCTTCGAATCTGATTTTATATTTAACCTGTCATCTTTTAATACTATTTTTATTCCTTCTTTATAGAGTTTCCGAAAAAAAACTGTAAAATCCATAGGGTTAAATTTATATCTCAATATTAATATCGTATTCTTTTTCTTCACTCTCAAGCGTGTGCTGCTTGTGTTCTAAATAACAGACAATCTCGTCTATTGTAGTGAACTTGAAAATATTCTTGATAGCAACTTCAATATTTAGTTCCTTACGAATCATAGAAACTAATCTAGTGGCTAGTAAGCTGTGCCCTCCTAATTCAAAGAAGTTATCATAAATTCCGATTTTTTCTATTCCTAATAATTCTTGCCAAATTGCTACTAGCTGTTCTTCAGTTTCATTTCTAGGTGCCACATATTCTCTTGTTGATAATTCGTTTCCATTTGGATTTGGGAGGGCTTTTTTTGCTATTTTACCATTGGATGTCATTGGCATTTCATTAAGTTCAACCCACAAACGTGGAACCATATAATCTGGTAAACTCTTCTTTAATTCCTCTTCCACTAACTCCTTATCTAACTCATTTTCGGTAACTATATATCCTATTAATCTTTTCTCTCCTTTTATATATTCTTTGGCAACCACACAACTATTTAAAATACCGCTCACCTCTGATAACGCGTTCTCAATTTCTCCTAATTCTATTCGATAACCACGTATTTTTACCTGGTCATCTTTTCTTCCTAAAAATTCAATATTCCCATCCGGTAACCATCGTGCTAAATCACCTGTTTTATAAATTCTTTCGTTCGTTTTGAATGGACTGGTTATAAACTTCTCTTTTGTTAACTCTTCTTGATTCAAATATCCCCTAGCCACTCCAATTCCGCCTATACATAACTCTCCTATGACTCCTATGGGAAGTAATTGATTTGTTTCATTCAAAATATAAATCTGTGTATTATCAATAGGCTTTCCTATTGGTACTAAATCTTTTATTTCACCTTGAAACGTAGTCGCACAAATACTAGCCTCGGTTGGACCATATGCATTTACATATGAGTAATACTCAGAAAATGTTTTTGCCAACCCAAGTGGAATAGCTTCTCCTCCTGTTACTAGAGTTTTAATACCTTCTAAATCTTCAATTTCTAATAATTGTAAAAATGCAGGTGGTATCATAGCAAGCGATATATTTTCATTTTGAATGAAATCTTTAAATAAAGAAGTATCTAGCTTTCTTTCTTCATTTATGATACATAAATTGGCTCCACTTAAGAGTGATATTCCCATTTCCCATATGGATGCATCGAACGATGGGCTTGCAAATTGTAGACAATTATCTTTTGGAGTAACAGAAAGAGCGTTTATTTGAGACATTATTGTGTTAATCACACTAGTGTGCTCAATCATAACACCTTTAGGATTTCCTGTACTTCCTGATGTATAAATAATATAAGCTAAATGATTAGGTTGTATCTCTATATTTGGTGTAACCATTGGGTGAGATTCTCCATTTTCTATAAATTCATTTAAAAATGAATCATCAATAATAAATGTACTACCACTATCTCTAAGGATATACTCTTTTCGTTTTTCTGGATAAGACGGGTCGATTGGAACATAAACACCTCCTGTTTTTAATATGGCTAAAAAAGAAATTAGTAACCAATCGCTACGCTCCAATATTGTTGCTATAGGTTGTTCACTATTTACCTCATGAATAGCCAGTATATAGTTTGCTAATTGGCTAGATAATTGGTCTAACTCTTTATATGTTATTTTCTCCTCTTCGTAACATAATGCAATTGATTCTGGTGCTATTCCAACTTGTTCCCTAAATATGTCTATCAAGGTTTTATTGTGTTGATGAACTGTAGATGTTTTATTGAAAACCTCTAGTAATTGTACCTCTTCTTCTTTTGTTAATATCGATAAATCAGAAACTCTTTTTTCTTCACGTAACCCTTCCAGCAATTGATTTAATGCTAGTTCCATATACGATAGGATTCGTGTAGGTGTAATTTGTTCGTCTACTTGAACTTTTAACCCAAAATCAACACCAAAATCATCAACACTTAAAGTAAAAGGATAACTAGTACGTTCATGACCTCCGACGAAAGCAGTGCTTACATCTGTAGCATCTATATCTTCATCCGGAGAAATAGCAGAATGTCGGAAATTTAATAATGCACTAAAGAACGGTACTTCATTAGAAATACCACTCCAGTTTTGGATATCTGAAAGCTGTGTTTGTTCGTAAGGTAATAATTCGTTTAATTGCTCTTGAACGTTTTTAATATATTCTAATACACTTCCTTTAAGTTGTGTTAAAAATGGTAATGTATTGATGAAAAGCCCTAATGAATCCGCAGCTCCTAATGATCCTTGTAATCGGCCTAGGAATAAACTCCCAAACAATGCATAATCACTATTACTACATTTACCTACTAAAATACCATATGCTGCATGAAATATAACAGCCGAACTCATTCCTAAATCAGCACAAACTTTACGAATTTCCTTACTCAAACTATTCGGTAAAATAATTTCTGCTTCTTGAATAGTACTTCCATTACCTTGTACATCAGATAACTCAAATGGATAGGTAGGTGCTTCAATATTTCCCAATAATTCTTGGAAATAAGATGCACTATCATTTGTTTCTTGTAAGTGTAATGTATGTCCTATAAAATCTCTGTATGAAACTGTTTCTGGGAGATCTTCTTTATTTCCTGATAAATATTCTTCTACTTCTACCACTATTTTCTCTAAACCAACATGATCCATAACCAAGTGATGTTGATTAATAATCAAATAATAATTATTCGTTGACGGATCATCTGCCGACTGTAATTCTAAGAGCGGCGCTTTTGATACGTCCATCCATTGATTTCCTGGAACCATCAATAACTCTAACTCTGACAAGATATCTTTAGAGGCTTCTATTTCTAAATGTTCTACAGATAATTTAACTTCTCGAAGTACAACTTGAACGGGACTTGGTAAATCTTTATTTATAACACAAGTTCGTAATACGTCGTGACGATTTACTACAAATTGTAATGCTTCAACAAAAGCAGAACGCTCTTCTTCATCTGTAAATGATAATAAATGAGGTAGCACATATGGATCTCCTTCATCTTTATCACTCATTAAGTAGTGAAAATAAATTCCTTCCTGTAAAGGTGATAAAGGATACATATCTTCTATGTTTGAAATTCCATCTGGAATATTATTCACAACGTTATCTATATCTTCCTGTGTAAAGTCTAACAAAGGAACCATAGAAGGAGTTATTCGTTCAGTATTTATTGTAATACCATTTGAAGGAACTTTGTATAGCAGTTCAGTAGGTGTTAATTTCACACTTATTCCTGCTATGGTTGCATCTGAAAAAATGTCTTTTATATCTAAATGTAAATCTATCTTTTGTAGGCGAGAAATCAATTGAACTACTAATAAACTATGTCCACCTAATTCAAAGAAGTTATCGTAAACCCCAACTTTATCTACGCCTAATAAATCTTGCCATATAATTACTAAACTTTCTTCTGTTTCATCTCTTGGAGGAACATATTCGCTAGTGGATAGCAGAGAAGTATCTGGTTCTGGTAAAGCTTTTTCATTTAGTTTCCCATTGTTGGTTAATGGGAATTCATCCAAGACAATCCAAATTACAGGAATCATATAATCTGGTAAGCTCTTCTTTAATTGTACTTGTGTCTCTTGCTTATCAAAAGTTCCTTCAGGAAGTACATAAGCCACCAAACGTTTATTACCATTTGTATCTTCTTTTGCTAACACACAACATTGCTCAATTGCATTCAAATTGGATAAGGCATTTTCAATCTCACCTAATTCTATTCTGTATCCACGTATTTTTACCTGATTATCCTTTCTGCCTCTATATTCAATTGTTCCATTAGGTAACCATCTTCCTATATCACCTGTTTTATATAATTTATCCTCATCTTTAAAAGGGTTAAGTATAAATTTCTCATCGGTAAGCTCTTTTCTATTTAAATATCCTCTTGAAACTGTATTACCTCCGATGTATAGTTCTCCAAAAACTCCAATTGGTACTAGGCTATTAAAAGAGTCTACTATATATATTTGTGCATTCGGCATTGGAATACCTATATTATTCTCATTAAACTCTTCTACATTCGTTGCTACTATAGCATCAATAGTAGTTTCAGTAGGTCCGTAATGGTTATTGATTTGTACTCTAGGTAGGTATTTTTTCAAATCAGATACTAATGAAGAGGTTAGCGATTCTCCTCCAATACATAATAATTCCAAGCTCAAAGATTCTGCTACAGAAGCTGTTAAACCTGTTGTAAATATTGAGAAAAAACTAGGGGTACCTTGAAGAATACTAACCTTTTCTGTTACCAATAGGTTTAATAATGACGGAATATTTTTACTCGTATCTGTATCAGGAATAACAATACGTTCGCCTGTAAGTAACGGCAAAAATATTTCTAATAAAGATACATCGAAGACATAATTGGTGAGCAAACAAGATCTTAATATTTGATTTGCTCCTAATATTTGTAATTCTCCTTGTAATGTACCAAATAGATTCCCGTGAGTAATCTCGACACCTTTAGGTTTTCCAGTACTGCCTGAGGTGTAAATTACATAAGCCAAATTATTACTCTTTGGTAAAGTATCGTTCAATTTTTCAATTGAATATTTTGAAATAGTTTCCCAATGATCTATCGCTATTGTTGTTAAAGAGTCTTTAACATTGAGCGTTTCCTCGAGACCTGAAGTACTTAATACAAAACGCAATGCTGTGTCTTCAAGCATATATTCTATTCGGCTTTTTGGATAACTAGGATCAATAGGAACATAAGCTCCACCAGATTTCAAAATACCTAAAATACTCACAATCATATCTAAGCCTCGTTCTAAACAAATACCTACTAATGTATTTGAAGTAACTCCTAAACTTTGCAGATAATGAGCTAGTTGATTTGATTGCGTATCTAATTCTTTATACGTTAATGATTCAGCTTGATAAACTGTAGCAATATTTTCTGGCGTATTTTTAACCTGCAATTCAAATAAATCAAGAACCGTTTGATTTGATGGTTTTACCGCATTTCTAGTATTAAAGGTTTCTACTAATTGAACTCGCTCTTTGGTACTTAACATAGATAATTCACTAATTGGTTTAGTGATGTCATTTACTATACTATGTAATAGTTCTCGATAATGAAGCATCATTCGATGTACCGTTTCTTCTTTAAATAAATCAGTACAGTACGTCATACTAAACATCATCTTGGATTCATCCTCTGATATATCCATGGTAAGGTCAAATTCAGATTTATCGATATCAAAATCGTATCCTAAAATTTTAACATCCTCGATTGCTATTTCTGAACTTAATGGTGTGTTTTGTAATGTAAACATTACTTGAAATAAAGCACTTGTGCTCATATCACGAGTTTTAACAACTCTATCAACTACTTTTTCAAAAGGTGCTAATTGATTATCATAACTATCTAAAGTAGTTTTCTTTACTCTTGCTAATACTTCTTTAAAGCTTGGGTTTCCTCTTAAATCACTTCGCAACACCAAGGTATTTACAAAGAACCCAATCATTTCTTCTAAATCTGATTGTGTACGATTTGCTATAGGAGTACCTATGCTAATATCTTGTTGACCGCTGTAACGAGATAATAAGACTTTAAAGGCAGCTAACAATAACATAAATAATGTTACTCCTTCTTGTTTGGATAAATTATTAAGTGAAGTTGTTAATTCTTTATTTATATCTAAAAATATCGTAGACCCAGCTGAACTCTGTACTGAAGGTCTGCTGTAATCTAAAGGTAATGTTAATGTACTTGAGTCAGCTAAATTTTCTTCCCAATATGATAATTGACTTTCTAAAATTTCTTTTTCAAAATAATTACGCTGCCATATGGCATAATCTGAATATTGTAAACTTAACTCTGGGAAATTAATTGCTTTTCCTGACTTTAGAGCATTGTATATTATTACAAATTCATTTGTTAAAATTCCTGAAGACCATCCATCACTGGCAATGTGATGAAAAACACATGACAATACAAATTGATTTTTTCCTAAGTCGTATAGACTACAGCGCAGCATATAATCTTTAGATAAATCAAAAGGAATATTGATGAAATTACTAATTTGTTTCTTTAGATTTGCTTCTTTAGCAGTAATGACTTTTTCTAGCTTCCAATTATCTTCTGATATTACTTTTTGATACCCTATCCCTTCTTGTTCATAGATAACTGTACGTAATACTTCATGACGTGTAACAATTGTTTTTAATGTTTGCTCTAAAACTGCTATATCTAGATTCCCTTCTAGACGAATTACAGTATGAATATGATATTCTTCACTACTTCCATGTAGCTGATCTAAAAACCAAAGCCGTTCTTGACCAAAGGACAGTGGAATGTGAGTTAATTCTTGCCTATCATAAGGAATAATTTTTTCTAATACTTCTGCCGATGAATCATCACTCTCATAAGATTTTAAGTATTCTATTAATAACTCTTTATTCGATTTAATTTCTGCAAGTATTTCTGGATCAATTTCAGAATCTGCTTTAATATTCAAAGCATCATCTTTTAAAACTATTTTTATTCCTTTATTATAAAGTTTGCGAAAAAAACTTGTAATATTCATATTATTTAATTTTATATTTCGATGTTGATATTGTATTCTTTTTCTTCATTTTGGTATGTATGCTGTTTATGTTCTAAGTAACATACAATCTCATCTATGGTAGTAAACTTGAAAATATTTTTAATTGTAACTTCCATATTAAATTCCTTGCGAATTGTTGAAACCATTCGTGTAACCAATAAGCTATGCCCTCCTAACTCGAAAAAATTATCATAGATGCCTATTTTTTCTACTCCTAATAGTTGTTGCCAAATAGCCACTAATAATTCTTCTGTTTCATTCCTTGGCGCAACATACTTTCTGGTAGATAATTGAGAGTTATCAGGATCTGGTAGTAATTTTCTATTCAGTTTACCATTTACTGTTAGTGGCATATGCTCTAATTCTATCCATAATGTAGGAACCATGTATTCTGGTAAACTTTCTTTCAATTGTAATTGAATTTCCTCTTTGCTAAACTTTCCTTGGATAGTTACATATCCAACTAAACGTTTACCACCCATTGTATCCTCTTTAACTAAAACACAGCATTGATTTACAGAGGTTACAGAAGACAATACTTTTTCTATTTCTCCTAATTCAATACGATATCCACGAATTTTAACTTGATTATCTTCTCTTCCTATATATTCAATCGTTCCATCTGGTAACCACTTTACTAAGTCACCAGTTTTATACAATCTATCATGCTCTTTAAATGGACTTGAGATGAAGCGTTGTTCTGTTAGTTCTTGTTTATTACAATATCCTCTTGCCACTTGTACTCCTCCGATATATAATTCTCCTACAACTCCAAAAGGCACTAAATTCATAGTTTCATTTAGTACATATAAATTTGTGTTTGCCACAGGTTTCCCTATCAAAACACTAGATATTGAGCTATGCAGTGGAACTTCCCAATGACTAACATCAATGGCTGCTTCTGTTGGGCCATATAAATTATGTAACTCAACACCTTTAAATTTTTTATTAAATAATGCAACATGGTTAACTTGTAAAACTTCTCCACTACAAATAACACGACGCAGGCAACTACAATCTCCTAATGTTATTTCCTCTAGAAATACTCTTAACATAGAAGGCACAAAATGTATCGTAGTAATGTTGTGTTTTGCTATTATTTCTTTTAAGTAGTTCGCGTCTTTATGTCCATCTGGTTTAGCAAAAACTAATTTTGCGCCACTAATGGCCCCTAATAACAATTCCCAAACCGATACATCAAAACTGAAAGTTGTTTTTTGTAATATAACTTCTTCTGAAGTGATTTGATATTCTGACTGCATCCATAATAATCGATTTACAATACCATTATGTTGATTCATTACTCCTTTTGGTTCTCCTGTGCTTCCAGAAGTATAAATTACATAAGCTAAGTCTTGTGACGATACCGTAATATTTAATGCTTTTGAACTATAATTTTTAATCCTTTTCCATTCTTCGTCTAAATCAATAACAACAACTTTCGCTTTGCTTTTTAGTGTCTGTTTACTACTTCTTGTACTACTCAATACCAGGTTAATTTGTGCATCTGCTAACATATAAGCTATACGCTCTTGAGGATAATCAGGATCAATAGGTACATAAGCTCCACCAGTCTTTAAGATTCCTATAATTCCGACTAGCATTTCTAAACTCCTTTCAATACAAATACCTAAAAAAAGTCCTGGTGTTGTTCCTTGTTCAATCAGATAATGAGCTAGTTGATTGGAAAGCTTATCTAACTCCTTAAATGTTAGTTTTTCGTTTTCATAAACTACCGCAATTGCATCGGGTGTTTTTACTACTTGCTCAGTAAATAAATCTAAGAGCGTTTTATCCTGTGAATAGTCTGTACATGTAGCATTGAATGTTTCTAATAATTGTACTTTTTCTTCTTGAGGTAAGATTGTTATATCGTTAACAAGAATATTATTATCGGTACTTAATCCTTCTAACAATTGGTTTAGAGTTTCATACATGTACTTTAGCATACGATCTTCATCTATATTCTCCTGAACCTGAATAGTTAAACCGAAATCTTCTCCGTAATCATCAATATTTAATGTTAATGGATAATTTGTTCGTTCGTGACTACTGATATTACTTATACCTAAATCTTTAAAAATTTCTTTATCCTTAGAAGGTGGTTGAGAATGACGAAAATTTAATAGCGCACTAAACAATGGAACTTCATTGGCAATCCCACTCCAAGTTTGGATGTTTGAAAGCGGTGTTTGTTCATACGACAATAAGGTTGATAATTGTTCTTCTACCGCTTGAATATAATCTAACACACTTCCTTTTAACGCTACGTAAAACGGTAAAGTATTGATAAACAAACCTAAAGAATCTACAGATGCTAATGTTCCTTGTAAACGTCCAGAAAATAAAGATCCAAAAACAGCATAGTTCTTATTGCTGCATTTTCCAACAATAATTCCATAAGCTGCATGAAATATAACTGCTGGACTCATTCCAAGTGCTATGCTTATTCTACGGATTTCTCTACTTAATCCCGGTGGTAAAATAACCTGTGCTTCTTTAATATCACTACCATTACTTAGTACACTCGATAAACCAAAAGGATAAGTTGATTCATTAATAGTTCCCAATAATTTTTTAAAGTATGACTCACTATTATTGGTTGCCTGTTCGTGTACTGTATGACTAATGAAATCTCGATATAGAGCTGGCTTCGGAAGATCAATATTCTCATCTGATAAGAATATTTTAATTTCTGAAATAATCTTATCGATTCCAACATGATCTAATATTAAGTGATGCTCTAATAAAACCAGATGATACTGTTCATTCTCTAAATCATCGATAGTTTTTAGTTCTAACAAAGGAGCCTTTGTTATATCCATCCATTGGTTACCTGGAGCTATTAATCGTTCTAATTCTGATAATATATTTTTAGAGTTATCTATCTGTAACGCTTCTATTTTTAAAATTGCTTCTCTAAGTACTACTTGAATCACATGTGGTATTCCTTCACTTATGATACAGGTTCGCAATACGTCGTGCCTGTTTACGACTAACTGTAAGGCTTTTACAAAAGAGGTTCGTTTATTGCTATTATTAAATGTTAATAAATGCGGTAATATATAAGGATCTCCTTCGTCTGTATCACTCATTAAATGATGAAAATATATTCCTTCTTGTAAAGGTGATAAAGGGTACATATCTTGAATATTTGTAACTCCTCCTTTTATTTTATCTACCACATTATTTAAATCCTTTTGATCAAAGGATAATAAAGGAACCATCGATGGAGTGATACAATTAGTTTCTTTCTGTATCCCATTTACAGGCACTTTATGAAGTTGCTTCGATTGTACTACTCTCTCACTAATTCCAGCAATGGTAGGATCTTCAAAAATATCTTTTACTGATATGCTAAGATTGACTTTATGTAAATCAGCTATTAATTGAACAACCAATAAACTATGTCCTCCTAATTCAAAAAAATTAGTGTTTGTTCCGATTTTTTTTGTTCCCAACAGTTCTTGAAAAATAATCATTAACTGTTTTTCTATTTTAGTCTTTGGAGATACATAAAGCTCTTCAGAAGAAAACATTACCTCATCTAATTGAAGTAATATTTTCTTGTCTACCTTACCATTGGTAGTTAATGGAATTTTTTCTAATTCAATCCAAAAAGTTGGAATCATATAATCAGGTAAACGTGTTCTTAAAAATGATTTTACAGCTTCTTTTTTTAAACTAGTTTTTAATACTACGTATCCTATTAAATTAATATTTCCTTTGGTGTCTTCTTTAGGTAGTACACAACAGTTTACGATATCATTATACTCAAAAAGTACTTTCTCGATCTCGCCTAACTCAATACGATACCCTCTTATCTTTACCTGACTGTCTTTTCTTCCAATAAAATCTACATTACCGTCAGATAACCATCTTGCTAAATCTCCTGTTTTATATAGTTTCTCTTTTTTATTAAATGGGTTAGATACAAACTTGCTCTTAGTTAATTGTTCCTTATTTATATATGAATTCGCAACTCCTAATCCTCCTATGTAGAGCTCTCCTTCTACACCTTGTGGAACCAATTCTTGAAATGAATTCAGAATATAGAATTGTGTATTTCTCATTGGTTTACCGATAGGTACATGTGAACAATCCGCTAAGCTTTCTAGGTTTTTAGCTTCGTAAAATGAACTATCAATTGTAGCCTCAGTTACTCCATAACTATTGGTTATTCTGGTAGTTTTAGCAAATCTTTTATATAAACGTTTAAAATCATGAATATGTAAGATATCTGATCCTAGAATTACTTGTTTCAAGCATGAAAAATCTAATTTATTTTCATAGATGTAATCCATTAATGGAACACCTAAAGATGGAGTTGTTTCTAATATTGTAATTTGATGAGTTCTTATTAAATCATAAAGCTCAACAATATCTAAACGAAGATCATACGGACAAATAATCATCTTACCTCCGAACAATAACGACTTACATATATCTCCTACAAAGACATCAAAAGTGTAACTTGCTAACTGCAACAGACACGTATCTGAATCCACTTCAAAATCACTTCTCCAACTTAATGCAATATTTAATACCCCCAGATGCTTAACTTCAACTCCTTTCGGTTTTCCTGTTGTTCCTGATGTGTAGATAATGTAAGCTGGATCTGAACTATTTGGCTTAGTCTTTAAATTACTCGTAAACTGATGTTTAATAACCTTTAAATCAACATCTAATACTATCTTTTTTAAATCTTCAAAAGCATCTAAAAATGTATTATCTAGCTTTGTTGTAATCAAAACATCTAAACCAGAATCTTTCAAAATATGCTTTATCCGATCTGGAGGATAATTGGGGTCGATTGCTACGTAGGCCTTACATGATTTTAAAACTCCCAATACACTTATAATCATATCTATTCCCCGAGAAACACAAATTCCTATTAAGTTATTACTCTCTTTATAAGTAGTATTGATATAGTGTGCTAATTGATTTGATTTTTGATTCAAATCTTCATAAGTAATCGATTTATCTTGATAAATAACCGCTATGTTATCTGGTGTTTTTAAGGCTTGAAGTTCAAATACTTCTACAATAGTAGTACTCTTGGGATACTTAAATTTAGTATCATTAAACTTGTTTATGAGTTTATTTTTTTCTGATTCTGGTAATATTGGAATTTCCTTCAGAGGTTTTGCTAGCCCTTTTTCAAATTGTCTTATTATGAATAGTAATCGTTCTACCAATAATTTTATCTCAGAATCTTCAAAGTGTGTTTGTAAATAATCTACATTAAGTATTAATGATGAATCTTCACCATAATCGCACCACCTAAATGATAAAGGATCTTCTAAATCTTGAATAGTAGACAGGTGTTTTATGGTTATTCCAAGGCCTGATGTTAACGATTTCGGAAAAGGAAATGGTTCATAATTTATAACTATATCAAAAATCTGCTTTCTGTTTTTTGATAATAATTTAAGCGCTCTGTTTAAATGTGAGAGTGGGTATTGCCTGTGTCTGTAATCGTTACGTTGTGTATGCCTAATGGCGGTAATAAAGTCTGACACTATTTCATATGCTTCATATCTTCCTCTGAAAGGAAGTACTCCAGAAAACATTCCTAAAGTTTTTCGTTCTCTTCTACCACTTCTATTATGTACTGGAATTCCAAAGCTAAACACCTCGTTGTCTGTAGTTTTTCCATAGTAAAGTAATAATGCTGCTATCGTAAGTTGCTGTAAATTAGCTTCAGTATTTTTAGTTAAACGATTGAATAATTCTCTATCAGACTTTGAAATGTTAACTGAAAATCGCTTTCCTTTAGCTTCTCTATTTTTCTTATTTATGGAAACTATAGACTTAGGGATAATACTAAACTTATCTTTCCAATAAATTGCATCTTTTAAATATTGTTTTGAATCTAAATAGCTATTACTTTCTTTAGCAACATTAACGTAAGTGGGAAATTTTTCTAGTTTTACTTTTTTATGGCTGCTTAACCTTCTATCATATTCTTCTATCACATAACTCACCATTATAGCAGAACTAAAACCGTCATATAGTAGGTGGTGATTATAACAACACCACCAATGAATATTGTCTTTAATTTTTATTAGCGAATACTTGTATAGTCTTTTTTTCTTCAAATCAAAGGCCGTATCAATACCTTCTTGCATGTATGCTTTCGCTTTCTTTTCTGGATACAATTCTTGTGAAAAATCAATCTCTTTTAAATACACCTCTTCTACTTCATCAACATAGAACATAGGTTCTTTTTGCGTGAAGTCATATTTAAAATTATAAGTATCATAAACTGAGGACAAGCTTTTAACAACACTTTTAAAAAGCATTATATCTAAATCTCCTGTAAGAATAGCATACCCTCCCATATTATATATTGGACTCTGAAGATCTATTAATTGACCATAATAAATCTCTTGCTGTGCTAAATGCAATTTTTGTTTTAAGTTCATTTTACTTTATGGGGTAACTTTAGAAATAAGGCTTTTGAGACAGCCTAAGTTTTATACTATTATTCAATCGAATGAAATAGATTTTTTAGGGTAATGATCTTGTATGATTATCTGTTGAAAAAATTACTACTATAAGATGATAAGAAAAGTGTAATAAAAGCTAAATCAGCTATTTTAGAATTCATTAAAAATCCAAATTTACTTCTGAACTGTTATCTTACTTCTTTGTATATAGATATGTAAATGAGAGATTCTTGCTCAAATCTATCGTTCACGATAAGTAGTATTGGTATCGTATTTTAAATTAATGAGTATATGAAATTGAGAATAGTATATTTCTTAAAACTAGAAAATTAAAAAACCTAAAATTAACTTTATTACTATTCTAGTTTCCTTTTACTTAGTACTTTTTGATGAATTAAAATTATGAAAAAAAGTGTATTTAAAATTGAATAAGGCTTCGCCTTTCAAATCACATTATGCTTTGTTCAATCTTTCGTAAATAATTTATTCAGTTTAAATTTAATAAAAAGATTGTTAAAAACAACAGTCTTTTTATATCTTATAGAAAAACAAACACAAATAATTGATTTACAGTTTTTTAAAATTTAAATTTCATGATATATTAACACTACAATCATCAAAAAAAAGACATCAAAAACAAAAAAATACAAATTTTAATTCGTTTAACAGAGACAAAAAAATTTAATTATTTTTGATTCTCAAAATCCTTAAATCTATTATTTTTTAAATCTGAATAAAAGCAAAATATTTAGATGGAATTATACTAAAATAACCTACTCTTTTATTGATTCTAATTTATTTCCATAATAACTTCGACTTCAATATTATTAACCTATAATCTACAACAATACTTCACAGAAAAGAATAAAAAAAACGAGCCTAGTTTAAAACTAGACTCGTTGTAGTGTGTATTTTATGGTAAAGTAATTACTTATTACAAAGTATTTTTTTTATTCCTAAACGAATTACTTTTATAAAGAATAATATTTATAATCCGGCTTCTTCAACTAATTCTTCAACAGAAAGTACTTTGTCATTAGTAACCTCACCGTGTAACATAATCAAGGCTTTCTTAAAATCTTTTTTATCTAGAATAAAAGAAATAGAATTAAAGAATAATCTATAACCTAAAATCTTAATTCCATCTGTATTCAAGATTTTTTTAATTTTCTCTAATTGTTCCTTTTTGTTCATCTTCTGATTAGTTACTGTAATCAAAACTATATTATCATCAATAACCTCAGCACTCTTGAAATTTGAAAAATTATCACTTGTTTCAGGAATTGATGCGCTAAAATTTTCTTTAAAAAAAGTAATACAATCGTTTGCAACTATATAATACGAACGATCATCCTTCTTGAATGTTTTAATTCTAAAGAATAAGTAATTTTTATCAATAATTTCTTTGATCATAATTCTTGGCAGATCTAATCCTTTATTGAAGCTGACAATACTACAAGATTGATGTGCTGATAATGCTTTCTGTGAACAGTCATCTTCTTTATTGATTACTTGTGTTCCTTTAAAATTACAATCAAACGTATTTCTGATTAAAAAAGGAATATTATGTTTTGACAATTCGTCTATAGATTCTGGATGAACCAAAACATTAGAGCCAAATTTCGACATATTTTTAAGTTCTGAAAACGTAATGTTTTCAAGTGAACATGCCTCTATAACTTTATTTGGATCTGCAGTCATAATACCATAAACATCGGTCCACTTAGTAACCTTTTTAGCTTTTAATACAGCAGCTAAAATAGTTGCTGTATAATCTGAACCTCCACGTCCAAGTGTGGTTGTATCGCCATAAATTGAACGCGCTATAAAACCTGTAACTACATAACTTGATTTATTTCTTGCAAAAAATGATGTTACTACAGATGTTGTTAAATCCCAATCTATTTTCGCATTTGAAAAACTGGTATCTGTTATAATTAATTCTCTTGCATCTTTAAATGAAAAATCTAGTCCATTTTTATTTAAAAATGCAGCAATGATTTGCGCAGAAAATAGCTCTCCAAAACTTACAATTATATCGTAATCTTTAGATCCTAAAATTTCTTTTTTTATTAACGTACTTGCTGTTTCTCGTAAGTTTTCTTCTTGTTTTTTTAAACCCTTTTTCAATTTCAAAGGAACTTCATCAAAAATAGTATGAATAAATTCTTGATGTTTTTCTGAAATAATATTAATCGTTTTATTGTAACTTTTGTCTTTCTTCTTGAGTGCTTCTGCTAGATTTACTAAATGGTTGGTTACTCCTTTCAATGCTGAAACTACAATAATCAACGGTTCTCCTTCTAAGTTGTAACCTCTAACTATCTGTAGCATGTTTTCTAAAGAAACTTTAGAACTCACTGAACTTCCTCCAAATTTTAAAATTTCCATAACTCTAATTGCTTTATAATGTCTTATACTATGTTTTTGCTCTAAAAACTTTCATATTATCAAGCGTATTTTCCACTGATAATATGTATGTTCGAAAAAATGATTATTAATATTTGTAGGTGATTTTTAAACACAATATTATCTACATTTCCTCATGTAGTTTTAGTCTATAATTAATTCTTTATTTAATATACTTTTCTCATATAACTCTTCTATAGAAACTGCTGTACTTACAATTTCAAAAACTTGATTAGACGTTACATGACATTTATAACTTGGGGCTACATCTATTGCTTTATAAAACCATTTATTTTGCTGAGTTATAGCACAAGCTTCTCTGATTTGAATATCAGTTAATGGAAGGTTTAAACCTCTTCCATCTGCTTTACATACTGCTTCTTTTAATGTCCATATATCATAAAAAGATTGATGAGGGTTGTTAGATACGTTAACCTTATTTCTCTCTTCTAAAGTTAATATGGAATAAAAATCCTCAAGTCGTGCTTTCGTATTTACTTCTTCTATATCAATTCCTAAACTCATATCATTTAATGAATAAGCTAAAACCACATAATCTCTAGAGTGTGAAATGTTGAATGTGAAATCTTGATCTATATATGGCTTTTGATATTTTGTATATTGAATATCTTCGAGGGATGTATTTGTTAAAAAAGTGTTGAATACCCTTTTTAATAATAACTTGCCTAATAGGCTAGCTTGCTTATCTTTTTGAAATCGAAATTTATTTACTTTTTTTTGCTGATCTTTAGGGATTTGAGATAAACAATTTTGCCATAAATCATTTGAAAACGGACTTTTATTTTGTATGTAAAGTACTTTTACTGTTTTCATGAAACTATCGGATTTATTACTCTGATTTCTTGTAGGGACTTTTTTCTATTTTATAGTTTATTACTATATGGAAAGTTTTTTACGCTTTTTAAACAGTATTACTTTAAACAACCCGAATTTCAAAATCTGAAAATTCGGGTTGTACTATATATAATTACTACTTCACTTTTCTTTTATAGAAGTTTAAAACGCTTCAAGTAACGTGTTAGTTTCTTCTTTCTGATGTTTAGATACTACTTCTTCAAAACATTGATCGATTATAGACAATGCATTATCAACGATCTCTGGAGTAATTGTTAACGGTGGAATTACACGAAGTACATTATTATAGTGTCCTCCTACCTCAAATAACAGTCCCTTTTGTAAACAATGAGCTCTTAATTCTTTCACAAATTCTGGATAAGGTTCTTTAGTTTGTCTGTCTTTAACAATTTCAACACCTATCATTAAGCCTTTACCTCTAACATCTCCAATGAAAGCATGTTTATCAGAAAGTTTAATTAAGCCATCCATTAGGTAAGCACCCATTTCTTTTGTGTGAGACTTTACATCATACTTTTCTATGAAATCGAATGCTCCATTTGCTGCTGCTAAACTTACTTGGTTTGCTCTAAACGTACCGATATGTGCTCCAGGTCCCCAAGCTTCAATCTCTTTCTTATAAACCAAAGCAGATATTGGAAAACCTACACCTCCAAGTCCTTTAGACAATGTAACGATGTCTGGCATTACACCATAGTTCATACATGCTAAAAACTCTCCTGTTCTGAAGAATCCACATTGGATTTCATCAAAAATCACTAATACATCATTTCTATGTGCAACCTCCACTACTTCACTCAAGAATCCTGCTACTGGTGGAATATTTCCTCCTTCACCTTGAATTGATTCTACAATAATGGCTGCTGGCTTTGCAATTCCTGAATGCTTATTCTCTAATAAGAACTTTAATCGATCTATTGCATAATTTTTACAGGCCATTTCATCGTCGCTAGACGGACATCTGTACTGATAACTAAAAGGTGTGAAATGTACATTTGGAATTAGTGATGTTAATGTTCTTCTAAATGCTGTATCTGCCGTTACTGCTAAAGCTCCTGCTGTCATTCCATGGTAACCTCCTGAAAAAGAAATAATACCATCTCTTCCGGTTTTCATTTTCGCTAACTTTATTGCCGCTTCAACTGCATCCGAACCTGTTGGACCTCCAAAACTTACTTTGTAATCGTTTTGTACTGCCTTAGGAAGGTTTTTAATTATTTTTTGTATGGCACTTAATTTATTTTCTGTTGGAAAATCTAATGCATGGATTAATTGATCTTGCTGCTTCTTTACATATGAAAGTACTTCTTCATTACAATGACCTACATTTAATACTCCACATCCTGCAAAAAAATCGATATATTGATTTCCATCAACATCTTCGATAATCGCTCCTTTTGCTTTTTTTATTGCAAAAGGCATGCTTCTTGGGTATGATACTACAGCACCTTCAATTTCCTTTTGTAAGTCCAAAAGTTCTTTTGAACGTTCTCCAGGAACACTGTCACTAACTATGTTCGAAGATTCCGATAAATGAAATTTCGAAAATTGGTGTGTTATTTCTTTCATTTTCTAAAAATTTAATTTGATTATTTGATATGATTTTATACGATCAAAAATTTAAATTACTATACTATGTAATCAAAAAAAGTAGTTTAAATTAATTGATGTTTGTAATGTTGTATTTAGAATAATCAAAATCATTCAGTGTAACTTCGGTGGTATTATTGTTATACACAAAACCTATGATTTTGTTCTATTTCTATTTTATTTAATCTGTATCCTTAAATATGATTTATTACTAGTACACATTTATTTTATTCAAAAATTTTCACTTATACAGTTTGGTTGTAATTTATACGATTCAGATAAAATAAGGTGTTGTTAAAACTGATAGTTTCTTTGAATTAAACTTACTGACTAAGAACATATTGAACAAAATTAAAAGTTTAAAATAGTAAAACTGACACAGTTTAAGAAGGTCATCAAAGTTACTTGTAATTGAGTTTTTTACTCAAGTAAAGACGTGAAAAGCACACTAATATCTCTTATGTATTATAAAAAATTTAGTGCTTTTTTTCTTGATTTGGCTTGTAATCTATATTAATTTGATGCACTTTTTCTACAATTTATAAGAAGTCTGAAACTATTATATTTGGTTGAAACTGATAATTTCAAACCTCTTATTAGATTGTGTTTAATTATTGAGATATTCTATGTAAAACTTTATGTTGTTTAAGTAATGTGCTAATCTTATTTGAAAAACTTTATTCATTACTTGCAAGGGATTAAAACTTTTCTAGAATTTCTACAATATAATTGCGTGGTAATTTGTTTTTTGAGTTACGCAACACAACTCTGATTTAATAGGGATAAAAACTATATTAAAAGTTATACCACTTCAGCAACTTCACATAAATAGTTTGCAGGTACGGTAACAATAAAGTTTTGTTTTAAAGAATCTATCCTTACAATTACCTTACTTTGATTGTTAACTTTTAATACTTTACATTCAAAATTACTCAATGGACCAGTAGCGATTTTTTTAGTTTCTCCAACCTTTGGAAATGTTTTTTCCGAGTCCATTACTTCCAAGTTTTTTGAACTCGCTAAAAACTTCATTTTTTCAATTTCTTTTTCCGTTACTCTAGCGTATTTGTTTCCAAAACGAACGTAACAACATACTCCGTTTATAGATAAAGCTTTGTGGAATTCTTTCAGGGACTTCAAATGGGTAAATACGTAAGAGGGGAATAAAGGTTGTAATACTGTTTTTTTTCTATCGCTCCATTGCTTAATAGTTTGCATTTGTGGTAAAAAAGACTCTAATCCAATTTCTTTTAAAGATTCATAGACCCTTCTTTCCCAACGAGATTTGACATATAGGACATGCCATCCGTTAATGTAATCCATAGTTTGGCTTTTTAAAAAAGTGGTTGATTGTTTGTGAGCAGATATGGCTTCGCCTTTCCCAGTCACATGAGCATAATTATTTGGTAATAATGATGTTATACTGTTAGTATAATTTTAAGTTTCAATACAATACTAGAGAAAAATAGTGTGCTGTATAAAAATTAAATGTTAAGATAATGTTAAGAAAAAAAAGTGGAATACACAAAGTAGTTTCTTAAAAAAAACATTATTCTTAAAAAAATCGTGTTTAAATTTAATTATTAATAAAATAAACTCCTGTAATTATCAAATCATCAACAACAAGAAAAAGTAATTCTGTTAAAAAATTTGTGTAAAAAGATTTTTTACTCCATTTTCATGTCAAAAAGCTTTCCTTTTTTATCTTAAAATTAGCTAAAAAAGGAATCAAGGAGTTAATTTTAAATAAATTACTTATTTTATTTAAAATCTAAAATTCACACTCCTTGATGAACACATTTATTCAATTTCACATACTAAAAGAACAGTCTTTTACGATTTTTTTACTACAAAATTAGCAGTTATTTTACTTTTCATTCGATATATGCGGTTTACCTTAATTTTGATAGTAAATATTTAAATTTCCTTTTCTAAATTATTTCTTGTTATTGTTCTTGATGAATATTTTTCTTTATACAAAATGATCAGATTACAGAAAGAAATTATAAACCCTGCTGAAAACAGATAACATAAGAATAAAGAGGTCATTAATTGAATTCTGTTCCAACCAATACTTTTCTTCGTCCATGCTTTTTCTGGATCTCCTAGTATAATTAACATTTGTTCTTTTTTGTCTGGTAAAAATCCATGTGAATTTTTAAAGATCATAAACGGATCATCCTCTATCAGCGTATCTCCAATAACAATATCTTTATTTAGATAAGGTAGTGTGTTTATCTCTCTCAAAAAATGATACATAATGTATGTTCCTACAAAATGAGCTAGAAACATAATGGATAAACGCATCCAAGTTTTAATCTTTCTGTTCTTTAAAGAAAATAAAATAAGAAAACCTGCTAATACTGTTGCTATAAAGACTCCAAATTTCACAAATGAAGTTGTGCTATCATCTCTTGCGTTCCAAGAAGGTAAAGGAAGTATAAATGCGCTGGTTACTGAGACAATCCATGTTGTTAAAAGCGCTACTTCTTTCCAAACTTCTTTTAATTTTGTGACTATCATTTTTTAGGTGCTTTTAAAACCAGTGTTTTCACTTTATCTTCTCCGTTCAAGATAATCAGATGTAATTCTGGCTTTCCTACTAGATCGTCTTTTTCTAACCAAAATAAATAATACCCTGGCACAAAATCTTGTGATGCTTTCTGCGTTGGTTTATTAAATCGAAAACGTTTGATATTGGACCCTTGTTCAAATGACAATTTCCCAAACACAAAGAAACCTTCATCTTCGGTAGAGTCTATAGTAACTTTAACCTTAATATTTGCATCATTATTTTCATCTGATTTTATCGAAGCTTCTTTAGCTGTGAAATCTAAATAAATTGCATCTAAAATCTCCTCTTTACCGGAAGTCTTTTTGTATGTCTCACTTACACTCTGAATTGTTTTCTGAGCTTCTTTTAAAGTGTTTAAATACTCTTGGGTTAACGTATTCTTTTCATTACAACCATCTAATAAATAGAATAATTCTTTTCGCTTATTTTCTATATTATCCAATTTATCAAGAATAACCTCGTCATTGTTTTTTATTGCATTTCCTTTTAAATCCTTTAATGATGTTTTAGTTTGCATGGCTATCACTTTCAAATCAGTATTCCCTTGTGTATAAAAACTTGTTTTACAAGAAGAGAAACTTAAGATGATGACCATAATTATACTCTTAATTTTATCCATAATTTTTTTTAAGTGATTTCTCTTAAATATTTAATTTTTCTTTGGCTTAGTTAATAACGTTCATGATTTGTAATTTTTTACATGGCTTTAGTATAATACTCTCTAGCTACATGCTTCATAGTTCTCTTCCTCTAATTGCTATGTAATTACTTCTAGTGTTGAAAGTGTTACAACTCTATCTAATAATCTAGTTTCTCTTTAGTCTAATAAAATAACTTCAGCAAATTTTCTTGGATCTTCTTGAAATTAAACCAAATCTGGACATGACTATATCTAATCTATATTTGAACCTCATCCAGAGATGTGAACTAAAATTAATTTGACGGGAACTATAAACTTGATATGCAATAGTAATCTGATTACTTTCTGTGTATTGAGTTGTAGGGACTTCATAAGTTGTATTTATTAATGATTGAAATCAAATATCCTAGAAGTTTCTCACTATCACTACAAATACTTTGTTAAGGTGAAAAATCAGACTCTGAATGCGAAAAAAACTACATGAATATTTACCTCTTTAGAACATGAAATGAAGAAATAGGTAATTGGACTATCAGCTACCTGTTGTTAACTGTAGATCATCTAACCATAAATACTAATTGTATCTTAATTCAATAAGTGTTTTGAATTATATTAGGACGAGAAAGTGAAAGAGCGCAGAAATTCTGCGCTCTCCGATCTCTCTTTTCTCTTTGAATAAAACTTGTAAAAACAATCCCCCAATTATTTTCATTTCATTCCTGTGTAAATTCAAAGAAAGATTATATCACAAAATTAACGACTTAACCCTACTATAATACTTCAATAATGTTACACGTTTAAAAACAAATTTAAACCTCTAAAAAACAGATATATACGTTGTTAAATTACAAAAATGTTACTTCTAATTATAGAATTAATTCACTTTTAATCACATAAATAATTAGAAAACATCTATTGTGTTTTTTTAAATTTTTTAGGTGTGGTACCAAACTTATTTTTAAATGCTGTCGAAAAATAATTTGGAGATGAAAACCCTACAGAGTAAGCAATGTCAGCTATTGTTAAATCTGTATTATTAACTAACATTTGTTTTCCTTTTTCTAATCTTACATTCTGTATATAATCACTAATTGTAATACCAAGTATTGCTTTAATTTTTCTGTACAATTGTACTCTTGAGATATTTAATTCCTCAGCTAATACCTCTACTGTAAATGACGAGTTGTCTATATTTTCATCTATTAGCCTATTAATTTTATTTAGGAAAGCGGCTTCCTTAGTAGCTCCTTTGCTTTCAAGTACATGCTTTTTTTTCTGATTATTACCCTTATAAAACTCTTGTATCTTTTTTCTGTTGTATAATACTGTTTCTATGGATTGTATGAGGACTGATAAATTAAAAGGTTTAGTTAAGAATAAGTCTACCCCAACCTTAAGCCCTTTAATATGATATTCATCTGTATTTAAAGCGGTTAGTATTATAACTGGGATATGGGATGTTTTTTCATCTTCTTTTACAATCTCGCAGATTTCAAAACCATCTTTTATGGGTAGACTTACATCACTAATAATAACATCTGGGATGATATTTGTAACCTGATCGAGCGCATCAATACCATCAGATGAATAAGTATTGTAAATTTTAGATAGCTTTTTCACTAAATATTCTCTAAGATCTGAGTTATCTTCAATGATTAATACAGTTTCTCTGGCTTCTCTTTTAATTGCTGTTGTATTTATCTGATTGTCTACTACTTCAACTATTTCATCTTGTACTGGTATGTCTTCTGTAATAATAATTTCATCTTGTTTAAGATGTTTATTCCCTTTCGGAATGTTTATAATAAATTCTGATCCTTTGTTTTTTTCAGAAAAAACACTAACAGTTCCATTGTGTAACTTGATATACTCCTTTGTTAGGTACAAGCCCACACCAGAACTTACTTGCTTATTGTTAGTACCTTGGAAAAATTGCGAAAAAATCTTCTCTTTTTCATTTGATAATATTCCAATTCCTGAATCTTTTACTTTAATTTCAATAGAATCAAGATTTTCATCTATACGGATGGAAATCTCGCCTTTATTAGGGGTAAACTTAAATGCATTAGATAAAAGATTAAATAATACATTGTCAAACAAGTCTCTATCTACATAAACTTCTGGGTTTTTTACCGTTGAATCGTACGAAAATTTAATTTGTTTCTTTGTGGCTTCATTTCTAAAATCTAAAAAAATAGATTTAACAAAATTATTTAAGTTTGTTTTTGATGCTTTTAACTTAAATTTTTTACTTTCTACTCTCCTGAAGTCCAATAGTTGATTAATCATTTTCAACAACCTTCTTGAGTTATTATATATCAACCCAAACTCCATCGGCTTGTGTTTACTGTTTTGGTCAATTAACGATTCTGTTGAAGACAGAATTAATGATAACGGTGTTTTAAAATCATGGGAAACGCCAGTAAAAAAATTATTTGTAGCTTCGTTTGTAATTCTTAAATCTTCTGCTATTTTTTCGATCTCTCTTTTCTGAACAGCTATTTTGTCAATCAACCTAACTAATAATCTTTTTTGTCTTAGCAAAGCCTGCCTTGATTTGAAAGTAACTGTTAACAATATTGCGATTATTAGTAGAAAAAGTAATGTGGCTATTAAAAAACTTCTTTGAGAATTATACAGTTTTAACTGTTTTTGAATCTTATTTTGCTGTTTATGTATATCTAATTCTTGGTTCTGAATAAGACCTAATTGACTCTTAAGTACCTCTACATTTGAAGCATCAATAATTACAGAAGGAAGTAATTGTTGTTTTGTAACTTTCTCTCCCTCAATTAAACTTATAGCTGTTTTTATCGCTTCTTTTCCCCCTGTTGGATATAATACTGTGGCGTCTAATATTCCCGATTCTGTTAAATTTATTCCCCCTTTTTTTGAATTTAAACCTCCTACTCCCAAAAATTTAACTTTTCTCTCCAGGTTAAGCTCCTTTGCCACTTCATATGCTTCTAAAGCCAGTGCATCTGTGTGGGCAAAAACATAATTAACAGTTTTATTAGCTAATAATAAGTCTCTGAATTCTTTTTTAATCCCAGGAGTATCGTATCTGTTTTGAACAGTTCCTACCAACCTCAAGTTTTCATTCTTATCTATTATTTTTTGAAAACCTAAACTCTTATATTTTGTTGGTGTAGTACCAGCCCAACTTTTTATTTCAATAACTGTAGTTTTCTTTTTTTTAGATATCAAGTGTTTTCCTGCATTAACACCAACCTGAAAATTATCAGCACCAATAAATGATGCATAATTGACATCTCCTATGTCTCTATTAAGTATAATTACAGGGATATTTTTTTGAATTGCTTTATTTAAAACGCCTTTGAGTGGCTTGGGAGCGATTGGAGATACTATAATTACGCTCACATTGCTTGCTATGAACTCTTCTAAATCTTGAATCTGTTCATCAACATCAGAAGCCGAGGCTGCTACTATTAATTCTGTATTCTTATGAAAACCTAACTCTGTTTTCATAGACTGTATTACAGCTTTACTAGCATCTTTATCCAAAGAAAATTCAGAAAAAGCAATAACATTTTCATGTTTGTTATTTGTGCTTATACAACTTGTTAAAAAACTAACCAATAGTATCAAAAAGAATACTCCCCTCTTATTACACATTCTTTATCTCTATTTAAAATTATTCCAAAAAAAAGCACAATCCGCAATAGTAGCGGATTGTGCTTTTATTAACTTAGTACAGGCGGAGAGACTCGAACTCTCACACCTCGCGGCACTAGATCCTAAGTCTAGCGTGTCTACCAATTCCACCACGCCTGCTAATACTAAAAATTTGGTTCGCAAATATACACAAAGTATTCAAACTACAAACTTAATTGGTTATTTTATTCTTAATACACGAATACTTTTATAACTACATACCTGAAATCCTTGTTATTAATTGTGAAATAAATTTCACAAAAATGCTTTAAATTAGCATAAAAATAAATAAATGGATACTGTTAAAAAATATATTACAACACATAAAGATCGTTTTATAAACGAACTTATTCAATTACTAAAAATACCTTCTATAAGCGCCGATACTGCATACTCACAAGATGTACTTAATACTGCTGATGTTATAATGAAAGCATTAACTGATGCAGGATGCGATAACGTAGAACTATGCGAAACTCCTGGATATCCTATTGTTTACGGTGAGAAAATCATAGATCCTAAATTACCTACTGTTCTAGTTTATGGACATTATGATGTTCAGCCAGCTGACCCAATAGATTTATGGGATTCTCCTCCTTTTGAACCCGTTATTAAAAATACAGATATTCATCCTGAAGGAGCAATTTTTGCTCGCGGTGCTTGTGATGATAAAGGACAAATGTACATGCATGTGAAGGCATTAGAATATATGACATCTACTGGAAATTTACCTTGTAATGTCAAGTTCATGATTGAAGGTGAAGAGGAAGTCGGCTCAGAAAGCTTAGCATGGTTTGTTCCTAGAAATGTCGAAAAATTAGCAAATGATGTTATTCTTATTTCTGATACTGGAATGATTGCTAATGATATTCCATCTATTACTACTGGCTTAAGAGGGCTTAGTTATGTTGAAGTAGAAGTAACTGGACCTAATAGAGATTTACATTCCGGCTTATATGGAGGAGCTGTTGCTAACCCTATTAATATTCTAACAAAAATGATTTCTTCTCTTCATGATGATAATAATCACATAACTATTCCTGGTTTTTACGATAATGTTGAAGAACTTTCTAAAGAAGAAAGAGAAGAAATGGCTAAAGCTCCTTTTTCATTAAAAGCATATAAAGACGCCTTAGCTATCAATGACGTTTATGGTGAACATGGTTATAGTACAAACGAACGAAATTCTATTAGACCTACCTTGGATGTAAATGGAATTTGGGGAGGTTACACTGGTGAAGGTGCTAAGACTGTTATTCCTTCGAAAGCATATGCTAAAATATCTATGCGTTTGGTACCTAATCAAGACTGGGAAGATATTACAACGTTATTTAAAAATCACTTTGAAAGCATAGCACCCAATGGTGTTACTGTAAAAGTTACTCCTCATCATGGCGGACAAGGTTACGTTACACCTATAAACAATATTGCTTATCAAGCAGCTAGTAAAGCATATGAAAAAACTTTCGATGTTACTCCTATTCCGCAACGAAGTGGCGGAAGCATTCCCATTGTTTCTCTATTTGAAAAAGAATTAAAGAGTAAAACTATTTTAATGGGCTTTGGTTTAAATAGCGATGCAATTCACTCACCAAATGAACACTTTGGTGTTTGGAACTATTTAAAAGGTATTGAAACGATTCCTTATTTCTATAAATATTTCACAGAGCTTTCATAATCATCAAATTAAACCTCGCTTAAAGCGAGGTTTTTTTAATTTATTTATTTAAATTTGTCCGCACTGTAAAAATTTAGCTATGAAAAAATACTTTTTATGTGTAGCAATTATCTTTATTTTCTTTTCTAACATTAACGCTCAAGAAGATTTACATAAATATGCTACTATCCCAGGTAATTTACTAAAAAATGCTAATGCTGTCGTTCGATCTAGTCTTGTTGAAATCAATATAGAAGATATCGATAGAATGGTAATCAGAAAAAAGCGAATAATAACTGTACTAAACGAGCTAGGAAATCGTGAAATTGATACTTATGCTTATTATGATAATGACAGTAAAATCTCTAAACTCTCTGTAATTGTTTATGACGAATCTGGAAAGGAAATTGCTAAATATTCAAAAGGAAAATTTAAAGATATTAGTGCAGTGGATAATGGTACCTTATACTCGGATTCAAGAGTTAAGTTCTTAAATTATACACCTACCTCTTATCCATACACCCTTGTATTTGAATCTGAATATAAAACTAGCTCAACGGGGTTCATCCCGTCATGGTCACCGATTTCTTCCTATTATCTTTCTGTTGAAAAAAGTGAATACAAGCTGTACAATCCTAAGAAACTAGAGATTAGAACTAAGGAAAATAATTTTGATAATTATAGCATTGAAAAGTTCCCAAATAATGAAGGTTTTAAATATGTTCTAAATACAAAACCTGCTATAAAATACGAAGAACGAAGTGTTCCTTTTTCTGATTTTACTCCAAACCTAATGGTAGCTTTAAACAACTTCATGCTTAAAAATATTGAAGGTAAAGCCAAAAACTGGACAGAATTTGGAAAATGGATGTATACGAAACTCCTAAATGATAAAACCGAGTTAAGTCAAAAAACGATATCAAAAGCAAAAGAACTGGTTAAAGGCATAGAAAACCCTATTGAGAAAGCAAAAATCTTATACAAATTCATGCAGAACAGAACACGTTACATAAGTGTTCAGGTTGGTATCGGTGGTTGGCAACCTATTCCTGCTGATGAAGTTGACAGAATGGGTTACGGTGACTGCAAAGGTTTAACTAATTATACTAAAGCACTTTTTGATGCTGTTGGTATAGAATCGTACTGGACCCTCGTTTATGCTAAAACTAGGAAAGATATTGACTCTGAGTTTTCTTCTTTACAAGGAAATCACATGATATTAAACATTCCAAATAATGAGAAAGATTTATGGTTGGAATGCACCAGCCAACAAGCTCCTTTTGGTTTTTTAGGTGATTTTACTGATAATAGAAATGTTTTAGTAATCACACCAGAAGGTGGTATAATTAAAAAAACTCCTTCTTATAACAATGCTACTAATTTACAAACAACCAAAGCCAATATTACACTTTCAAAAGAAGGACATGTAAATGCTACTGTTGAAATTACCTCTAAAGGTACACAGTACGACGAAAAATATACATTAGTATCAAAATCTGAAGCTGATTTAAAAAAGTACTATACTACAAATCGTTGGAGCTACAATAACAATCTTTCTCTTAAAGATATTGTTCTTCAAAATGATAAAGCGCAAATATATTTCAAAGAGAAAATGCATGTTACTCTAAACAATTACGCTTCTTTAAACGAAAACGAACTTCTGTTGAGAGTTAATGTTTTTAATAAAAACACTTTAATTCCAAAACGATACAGAACTAGAAATCTTCCTTTGAGAATTTATCGCGGTTACAAAGATGTTGATGATTATACTATAACAGTACCAAACGAATACCACGTCAAACAACTACCAACTAAAAAAGAGATTAAGACTAAATTTGGTTCATACACAAGAGAACTTATAAAGTTAGATGATACTAACATTCAATACAAAAAAACTATTTTAATAAAAGACGGTACATACCCTAAAGAAGACTACAAGCTATATAGAAAATTCAGAAAACAAATTGCGAAACAAGAGAATTTAAGAATTGCTGTTTATAAAAACTAAACATCCCCTTTATATTATGAAAAAATTTATTTTACTATTTATACTTTCTAGCGTATTTAACCTTTGTGCTCAAGAAATTGAATTTGGAGAAATCTCAAAAGAAGCTTTGTTAGAAAAATCTCACCCTATTGATTCTACAGCAAATGCTGCTTATTTGTATAAATATAGAAGAACTTATTTTACTCATGATAAACGTGGAGGTTTTTCATTAGTCTCTGAAATTCATAATAGAATTAAAATATACAACAAAGAAGGGTTAAATTGGGGGAGTTTTAAAATTTTATTGTACAAACAAGCAGGGATCAAAGAGCGCATTTCGGGTATTAGAGGGTATACATTCAATGAAATTGATAATAAAATAAAAAAAACTAAATTGAAGAGTGTTAATCGGTTTACGGAAGAAGTTAACGATAATATTATCGCACAAAAGATAGCTTTTGCAGATATAAAAGAAGGTTCAATAATTGACTTAAAGTATGTTGTAAATTCACCTTTTATAAGTAATATAGATGATATAATTTTTCAATATAGTATACCAGTAAATAAATTAGATATCACAATTGAAACACCTGAGTATTTCATATTTAAAAAACGTCCTAAAGGTTATTACAGTATTACGCCCACAGAAAGAAAGAAACAAGAAACTTACAGCATTAGATTAAAGTCTAAGGCTGGTGGCTCTTTCTTAACCCCTATGCAAACTACTACAGATAGCAAAATTACGTATACAAAAAAAATTGAGCGATATAAAGCTAAAAATATAGTCGCTATAGCTGATAGTGAGCCTTATATTTCTAATATAAACAACTACAGAGGTGGTGTTAAATATGAATTATCATATATAAAATACCCTAATAGTACTCCAAAATTTTACACTACAACATGGGAAGACATAAGTAAAAAAATTAACCTAATAGATGACTTTGGTGGTGAATTGAAAATAGATAGATATTTTAAAGATGATTTACCATCAATTTTGGCTGATGCTAAAACCGATATTGAAAAAACGATTGCTATTTTTAACTTTATAAAAAATAAAATCACTTGGAATAAAAAGTCAGGTAAATTTACTGACAAAGGTGTAAAAAAAGCCTACAAAACGGGAAGTGGAAATACTGCTGATATTAATTTAGCACTTACTGCGATGCTTAGAAAAGCTGGCTTAAAAGCTAATCCGGTTTTAGTGAGTACGAGAGATCATGAAATTCCGCTATTTCCTACTCTTAACGGATTTAATTATGTAGTTTCAATAGTAGAATTCCAAAATGGAGGAACAGTACTTTTAGATGCTACAGAGCCTTACTCACTTCCAAATGTACTTCCTGCTAGAACTATAAATTGGAGTGGCCGAAAAATCATGGAAAATGGAAAATCTGAATGGATTAGTCTTACTCCTCGAAAAGTTTCTTCAGAAAACAACTTGGTAAAATTAAAGATTGATACTGACGGAACTGCAACTGGGTTTACTAGACTGAAATACGATAGACTTTTTGCTCTAACAAAACGAAAAAAATATAACAACACCAGTGAAGAAGATATTTTATCTGAACTTGAGGAGGAATACGAAATTGAAATTGATGATCATAAAATTCTAAATCAAAATTCCTTAGGTAAACCTCTAAGTGAAATGTTTAAATTTTCTGCTGATAATTTAGTTGAGGAGATTAATGATAAATTATATATCAACCCCTTACTCTTTTTAACAGATAAAGAAAATCCTTTTAAGCTGGATGACAGAAAGTTTCCTATTGATTTTGCTACTCCATGGAAGGAATCTAGCAGTATTTCAATACAAATACCAGAAGGATATGAAGTTAGCTCTATTCCAGAGCAAATGGCAATTGGAATAAGTGATAACATTGGTTTCTTTAAGTTTAAACCTGTAAACAAAGGAACATCTATTCAAATTAATGCAGTACTTGAGTTCGATAAAGCACTGATACCACCTTCTTTTTATCAAGAAGTTAAAGCCTTTTACACCCAAGTAATAGCTAAGCAAAATGAAAAAATAGTACTTAGTAAAATGCATTAATCATATGAAGATATTTGTTATTGTATGTTGTTTATTATCCTTCTGTTTACACAGTCAGAAAAAGCCACCAAACTTAGGCAGAATAAATATCAACGAACTTACATTAAACGTTTATCAGAAGGACACTACGGCTAATGCTTTAGTTCTAGAAGAGAGCGGATATGTTTTTGTTGATAAAGAAAATAATTATAAATTCAGGCGAGACGTTTACAGAAGAATAAAAATTTTTAACAATACTGGTTATGATAAAGCTACAATAACATTAAATACCTACAAAAATGAAAGTATTAAAAACATAAAAGCCATAACTTACAATTTAGGCACTAGTAATAAAATAGAAAAGGTTTATTTTTCAAATGATAAAGTATACAAGAAACAACTTTCCGAAGATTGGCATGAAGTAACATTTACACTACCAAAAATACAAACTGGCTGTGTAATAGAATATCGATATAGTGTTATTTCTCCATATTCTAAGATTGACGATTGGAAGTTCCAATCCGATATTCCTAAATTAAAAAGTGATTTTTCTGCGACTATTCCTGGAAATTGGAAATATAATATTAGAACTAGATCCGATAGAAAGTTTGATAGAAAAAACACATATGTAAAAAAGAATTGTATAGAAATTCCTGGTGCAGAAGCTGGAGATTGTTTTAAGGTAACATATGGTTTAGATAGTATCCCTGCTTTTAAGAGCGAAGACTATATGTTAGCCAAAAAAAATTATATGTACAGATTAATGTTTGAGTTAATTTCATATACTAACATTAGGGGTTTAACAACTAAGTACACCAAAACTTGGAAACATACAGACAAAACTCTTAGAAAGCGTTTTTTTGACAATCAAGTTACTAAAACGAGATTTCTGAAAAACACATTACCAGATTCTATTAAAAGAATCGTTGATGATTTAAAAAGAGCAAAAACACTTTATAATCATCTACAAAATAAATTATTCTGGAATCAAAAATATTGGTCTAAGGAAAAACTTAACATTCGAGAAATTTATGACAAAAATTCAGGAAGTGCAGATGCCATTAACCTTCTATTGCACAATGCCCTAAATGCTCTTAAAATTAAGAGTTATTTAGTTGTGTTATCTACCAGAAAAAATGGAAAAGTAACAAAACTCCATCCTAGTATTTCTGACTTTAATTACGCTATAGTTAAGGCTACCATAAATAATGAAACTTATTTTTTAGACGCCACTGATAAGTTTTTATCTTTTGGTGAAGTTCCTTTTATGTGTTTAAATGGAGAAGGTCGTGTACTAGATTTTGACAATGGAAGTTATTGGGAAGATATAACTTCTAAAGATGCTTCTACCCTACGTTATAATATTGATTTTAGCTTCAGTGAAGAACTTAATGACTTACATGCTTCTATTAAATCGAGAGAGAAAGGTTACTATGCCATAAAAAAAAGAAAAAAAATATCTTCCGATTCTTATGAAGAACATTTAGATAATTTTGAAAGTCAATATCCAAATCTTGAAATTGACACATTCAATATAGACTCTAAAACAAACGAAAAAGAATTAAAACTCACCTACGTAGTTACATCATCTGACTTTAGTACAACTCCTGAAAGTATAACGCTTAACCCTTTCATTATCAATAGATATTCTAAAAATCCTTTTAAATTGAAAACTAGAAATTACCCCGTTAATTTTGGATTTGCATGGTTTGAATCTTTTTTCATTAATATTAAAATACCTAAAGGTTACAAAGCCGTAAGTTTCCCTAAAAACAAGGTGCTATCATTACCTAATAATGGAGGCACAATAATGCTAACAGTAAAACCTAATACAACTAACCTGAAGTTTCTTTTGAGGTTTAATTTTTCCAAAAGCATTTACAATAACAATGAGTATGACTACTTAAAAGAGTTCTTTAACCAAATTATTAATATTCAAAACTCATATGTCAAGTTAGTAAAGATTAAAGCTTAGCACTACTTTTTATTATCGTTCAGTTTCCATTCATATAATTACTTCAATTACAACATGCTATTTACTGCTAATTAACACTTTGTAAGTTACACAAACCATACTTACTTATCTCTACACTTGTAGAATTAAAAAAATAACTCTACATTTGTAGAGTTAAAAATAGTACCTAATCATGCAATTATCAAAAACAGAGGAACAAGTAATGCAATTATTATGGAAGTTAAAAAAGGCTTTCATGAGAGATTTATTAGCTGAATTTCCAGAACCAAAACCAGCGACAACAACTGTTGCTACTCTACTTAAGAGAATGAAAAACAAAGGTTATATTGATTATAAGCTTTATGGTAAAACTAGAGAGTACTATCCGCTGGTAAAGAAATCGGACTATTTCTCAAAGCATGTAAATGGTCTCATCAAAAACTTCTTCAACAACTCTGCTTCACAATTTGCTTCATTCTTTACAGAAGAAACAGAATTGTCGGTCAGTGAGCTCGAAGAACTTAGAAAATTGATAGATTCTAAAATAAAAAAGCAGAAATAATGATTTTTTATCTAGCTAAAGTTTTCTTGATCCTGACTATATTTCTGATATTTTATCATGTAGTATTAGAACGTGAAAAAATGCACCAATTCAATAGGTCCTTCTTATTGTGTATTCTACCATTTTCTTTTATTACTCCTTTCTACAAAATAAGCACTTTCACAAAACCTGTAATTGAGAATTTAAAAAGTTCAGATTTAATTAGTGTCCTGATATCAGGAGAAATCATACAAGAAGATAATTTTAATCTATTAAATCTAATAGGGATAATTTATGGTATAATTACTTCAATTTTAATAACCAGATTTTTCAAGCACATTTATGATATCACACTAAAAATCAGTAAAAATAAAAAAGTTGAAATTCAGAATGCTACTATTATACTAGTAGACAACAAAATAAGCCCTCATACATTTTGGAAGTATATCTTCATTAATAAAAAAGCATATGAGAATAATCAAATTGAAGAAGAATTATTAACCCATGAATTGATTCATGTAACTCAAAGACACTCTTTTGACATAATTGTTATTGAGTTATTACATGTACTCTTTTGGTTTAACCCTTTGTTTATTTTTTTAAAAAAAGCGATCAAACTTAACCATGAATTTATAGCTGACAATAAGGTTATCGCACTCCACAAAAACATCACTAAGTATCAATATCTACTGTTAGATAATGCTGCTTGGAAAAATAAATATTACTTGGCCAGTAATTTAAATTATGTATTAACTAAAAAAAGATTACTCATGATGACAAAACAAAGTTCACCTCGTAAAATCACATTAAAAAAACTGGCAGTCATACCGGTTTTAACAGGCATTATTTTTCTCTTTGCAAAAAAAATAGAAGCTCAAAAAATTATAAAAGACAATACTGAAACAAACGAATCAAACTATTCCACTAAAGATTCATTGCCCTCAATTACTACAACAGGTTTTCATCAAAAAAATAATGACAAGTATTATTATGTAAAAAATGAAAAAGGTATTACGTACTATAATAATCTAGGTCAGAAAGTTTCTAAGGAAGGTAAAATAATAGATCAAAAGAGAACTGAATCTGATAAAGTTCTTCCCAATACTAATATTAAAAAAGTATATCAAAATAGCGAATTAGTTACTGAATTTAAAAGTAACCAGACAACGAACACTTTTCCAATAATTAGAAAAGGAGATATTACCAACATTCCTCCACCACCTCCAACTACAAAGTCTTTAAAGTCTCCGCTAGTAAAAAAAGGAACGATTAGTATTATTCCGCCACCTCCCAAAAAAGCTATTGATTTTATTAAGCATAATAAATATGCTGTGTTTTTTTACAATAATCAAAAAGTAAATTATGCAAAGATTATTTCTTTAGTAAAAGGTAAAAAGAGAATTAATATTTTAACGCAAAACATAGGTGGAAAGAAAATTATTCGATTCACTACTAAAAATAAACTTTTGACCACAAAGTCAAGTAAATAAGTCCTTTAAATCATATTTTAAACACAAATTCATGTTTTAAAGTAAAACTTTTGTTAAAAAGCCTCTTTATGAGGCTTTTCTTGTAACATAAAACTAATGAGATCGTTACATATTATATGTTAAAACGTTTTTTCCTTAGCTGTTCAGGAGTAGATTTGAACTTAATCAAAGAATGCTCCAATGGAGAACAGAACAAATATGTAGGCATAGGAGCCACTATCTTTTTCACAGCCTTGATGGCTTTTATTTCTTGCTCTTACGCATTATATACTGTGTTCGACACCATTTATACTTCAGTTGTTTTTGGCTTCTTTTGGGGGCTTTTGATTTTTAATCTAGATCGTTTTATCGTTTCTACATTAAGGAAAAAAGAACGCTTTATAAACGAGTTTGTACAAGTACTACCAAGACTACTTTTGGCAATAATTATTGCTGTTGTAATTTCAAAGCCTTTGGAACTAAAAATCTTTGAAAAAGAAATCAACCAAGTCTTATTGACCGAACAAAATCAAATGACACTTGATAATAAGAATCAAATTGCCCTACAATTCCAACCAGAAATAAACGAAATTAATAACAATATAAACAACTTAAAGTCAGAAATTAAAACCAAGGAAGCTGAGACAGAAAAACTATATGAAATTTATATTGCTGAGGCTGAAGGGAGAAAAGGAACAAAACTATTGGGTAAAGGTCCAGTTTACAAAGAAAAAAGAGAAAAACACGACAAATCTTTAGTTGAGTTGAATCAATTAAAAAAACAAAATACAGAGAAAATTGATAATTACGAAAAAGAGATTGCCAACCTAATCCAAAGACAAAAAAACTCAGAAATAAATACACAGCCTATAATAAAAAATTACAATGGGTTAATGGCACGTATTACAGCATTAAATAAACTTCCTTTGCTTAGCTCTCTTTTTATTTTTCTTCTTTTTTTAGCTATAGAAACTGCACCTATTTTTACCAAGCTTATAAGCAGTAAAGGTGAATATGATTTTAGACTTGAAAATTTGGAATCTGCAATTAAAATCAAAATGCAGCAACAGATCAATGAAAGAAGAGAAATATTGAAAACTCATACTACATTAAATAAAGCTATTTACAAGGGATTAGAAGATGAAGAAGAACTCTATGATTACAAGCAAAAATTAGCACATAATTTAATAAAATTTCAAGCAGAATCTTTCTACAAAAATGAGCAAAAAACTGTCTAAAACTATGTTAAAATAAAACGCAAAAAATACTCAAAACCAATAATTAAAGATTATATTTGCCCCTTTAATATTAATATCATTTATAATGAAAGAAGGAACGGTAAAGTTCTTTAATGAATCTAAAGGATTTGGATTCATTACAGAGTCAGGCTCAAACACAGAACATTTTGTACACGTATCAGGTTTAATCGACGAGATTAGAGAAGGTGATACTGTTGAGTTCGAACTTAGAGAAGGAAAAAAAGGATTAAACGCTGTTAACGTTAGAGTACTCTAATAAGTCACAACATTTATTTTTTTTCACCAAACGCCTGTTTATCAGGTGTTTTTTTATTCAAAATAAGTACACGCAATTACATATTATCTAAAAAAGATTTTATACATTTGCGCACTCAAATATTTAGAATATTCTAAATGTTAAACTTTTAGATTAATAAACAAGGTCGAGAACCTTAAAATTTAACAATTATGCCTGTAAGAATTAGATTACAAAGACACGGTAAAAAAGGTAAACCGTTTTATTGGGTAGTAGCTGCTGACTCAAGATCAAAAAGAGATGGTCGTTTCTTAGAAAAAATAGGAACTTACAACCCAAACACTAACCCAGCTACAATAGACTTAGATGTTGATGTTGCTGTACAATGGTTACAAAATGGAGCACAACCTTCAGATACTGCAAGAGCAATCTTATCGTATAAAGGAGCTTTATTAAAAAATCACTTGATTGGTGGTGTTAAAAAAGGAGCTTTAACTGAAGAGCAAGCTGATGCAAAATTCAATGCTTGGTTAGAAGAAAAGTCTTCAAAAATTGGTGGAAAAGTTGATGGTTTAGCAAAAGCACAAGAAGATGCTAAGGCTAAGGCTTTAGAAGCTGAAAAAGCTGTAAACGAAGCTCGTATTGCTGCAAAAGCACCTGTTGTAGACAGCGAAGATGCTGCTACAGAAGAGGCTGGAGATAGTGAAGAGTAAAAATATATAGCGATATGCAAATTAAAGATTGTTTTTATCTTGGCAACATCGTTAAAAAACACAGTTTTAAGGGTGAAGTAATTATTAAGTTAGATACTGATGAACCCGAATTATATAGAAATATGGAATCAGTTTTTGTCGATCTCGGCAATAATTTGATTCCATTTTTTATTGAGAAATCTTCATTAAGTAAAAGTACTATGCTTCGCGTAAAATTTGAAGGTGTAGATACTGAACAAGATGCTGAAGCTATTATGAAATCAGGTATTTACTTACCGATAACCTTACTACCTAAACTAACGGGTAATAAGTTTTATTATCATGAAGTTATTGGCTTTGTAATAAAAGATAAAACTTTCGGCGAGGTTGGAAACATCGTAAATATTAATGATAAAGCGGCACAACCACTCTTTGAAGTTGATCGAAATGGTATTGATATATTCATTCCATTAATAGATGATTTTATAGTAAAAGTTGACAGAGAAAACAGAACAATTGAAGTTGAAACTCCTGAAGGATTAATTGACTTATATCTAGAAGAGTAATATTCTAATTCTAGAATAGATATTCAAAAACATAATCTTCCTCTCCTTTGAATACTTCTTTTTTCTCTACAAATTTAAAATCTAATTTTTTTAATAGTTTTTGAGACCTTATGTTCTCTGGTACTGTTAATGCATATACTTTTTTCTGTTTAAATTTATTCTGCACATAACTTAACATTAAACTTGTAGCTTCATAAGCAAATCCCTTACCTCTTCCTTTAGGTAAAAACCCATAACCAATATCAATATAAGCTAACGCATCTCTATGTAAAGCTGTTGTTACTCCAATTAATTCATTAGACGATTTCAATCGCACGGAAAAAAAACCTAAACCTTTTAGCTTTTTATTTTTTGATAAAACATCATCAAGATATACCCTAGTCTCTTCAATAGTTTTTAATCCTTTATCGTTAATATATCGTTTCCAATCTGGATCGTTGAACAGTTCAAAATAAAAAGGAGCTTCTGAAGTTTTTGCTTCTTCAATAGTAAGGCGTTCGCTTTCTAAAAACATAAGTACTTTTTTTACATATTAATTGTATCTGTCGAATTAATATCAAATTTGTAGTATTGTAAAACTACATTTTATTTCATTAAACTTATTAATCATGAAAAAACTTTTTATACTTTCAATACTTATCGTTTTATATTCTTGTGCTAGCAAATCATCTATAATTAAACACAAACAAGAAATTATTGAAGTAATGGAAAATCAAGAAAAAGCTTGGTCTAACCATAATTTAGAAGGTTTCATGGATGGGTATTGGAAATCTGACTCTTTACGATTCTATGGAAGTAATGGTATAACATATGGTTGGAAAAAAACTCTTGAAAACTACAAAAAAAGTTATCCAACAAAAAATCATACAGGTACATTACAATTCAAAATTAATAGTATTTCTCAAATTGAAAAAAACAGTTATTATGTAATGGGAGAATACTATTTAACTCGAGAAATAGGAAAAGCAAATGGCATTTTTATGATCATCTTCAAAAAAATTAATGGTAGTTGGAAAATAGTAGCTGATACGTCTTGTTAAACTAGTTAAATCAAAATATTGATGTACTTTCGCAGCAAGAAATACAATTATGAGTTTATTACAAGAATTACAAGACAGGAGTGGTAATGCATGTGAATTATGCACTTCAAAAAAGGAATTGAGCATTTATGAAGTCCCTCCAATATCAACTGGTGGTGTAGATGGTAGTTTACTCGCATGTAAAACTTGTATTGATCAAATTGAAAATCCGGAAACTACAGATGCAAATCACTGGAGGTGTCTAAATGATAGTATGTGGAGTGAATTTAGTGCTGTTAAAATAGTCGCTTGGAGAATGTTAAATCGTCTAAAAAAAGAAGGATGGCCTCAAGATCTATTAGACATGATGTATTTAGAAGATGAAGATCTTCGTTTTGCCAAAGAAAGTGGAGATCATTTAGACGAAAGCGAAAAAATCATTCATAGAGATGCCAACGGTGCTGTATTGCAGGCTGGTGACACAGTTGTTCTTATAAAAGACTTAAAAGTAAAAGGTTCGAGTATGGTTGCAAAACAAGGAACAGCGGTTAGAAGAATTTCTTTAGATCGTGAGAATGCAAAATATATTGAAGGAAAAGTTGGTCCTACACAAATTGTAATCATTACTGATTATGTGAAGAAAATGGCTGAAAAAGAATAGCGTTTACACTACTACTAAACAAATAATTACAAAAAAACGATAACAGGTTACTTCTTGTTTTAATATGTTATAAGTTGTAAGTTTGCAACTTAAAAAATTAAATTATTTATTATGAAAAAGATTTATTTAGCAATTGCTATGCTTTTTGCTGTGTTTATTTCTCATGCACAATGGAATAATAATGGTAACAATTCTACTACTGGTGATCTTACTGTAAGAAACCCTAATAATAATAATGCTAGTATGGCATTATCTTGGTTAGATGATATTCCACGATTAAGATTAGGTGGAACTGGTAATGGTAGTGCCAATGGATTTGAAATACAATCTACAGGAAATAAAAAATTATTCAAAGTTAATCAAGCTGCAGATGTTTTTGTTTATGGAAAATTAGGTATAGGAACTACTAATCCTATATCTAAACTTGATATCACAAATGGCACTTATAAAACATACTTTACAGGTAATGCAATGTTATTTAAAAATTCAAATCAAGCTTCTTATATAGATAAACGTGATGCTGGACGCTTAATATTTAGAATGGGTGAAAATTACAACCATATTATGACTCTTACTAGTAATCTAAATGTAGGTATTGGTACTACAGCACCAGAAACAAAACTAGATGTACAAGGAAAAATTACTGCTAAGAGTGAAATAATTTCCAAGTCTTCTAACCCTGGTTTATTTTTAAATGAGACTGATATACCTCATAAAAATTGGCATATACAAGTTAATGGTGGTGATTTAAAATTTTATGAGGTTAATGATAATCGTTCTACATGGAATCAAAAAATGATAATCAAATCTAATGGTAATATTGGTATTGGTACTACTACTCCTTCTCAAAAATTAGATGTAGAGGGTATTGTAAATGCAAATGGATTTAGTGTTGCAGGAGCTCTATATTCAACAAGGATTACTAGTAATTCTTTTCAGTTCTCAAGAAACGGAGTATCTTATATTGATAATAAGAAATCTAATGGATCCGTAGCTATTAGATCTGGTAACAGAGCTAATGTAGATTTTATGGTTAAGTACAATGGTAATGTTGGTATTGGTACAGCTTCACCTTCTAGATTGTTTGAAATTAAACAAAAAAATGACTCTAATGCTGATAGCGGTTTAATGATTTCTGAGCCTAATAATAGTCAAAAAGTATATTTACATTTAGCCAATAATTCAGGTGGTCAGTATGGTTATCTTGGTCTTGGAGGAAACACAATTTTGAGAGGAAATAATCAACAATCATCTTTTGATGGAAGAGTAGCTATTGGTACTACTACTATCCCAAATGGCTTCAAACTAGCTATCGCTGGAAAAGTAATCTCAGAAGAAGTAACTGTTAAGTTAAAATCTGCTTGGCCGGATTATGTATTTGCAAATGATTATAAATTACCAACTTTAAGAGAAGTTGAAAACCATATTAAAGAAAAAGGCCATTTAGCTAATATCCCTTCTGCTAAAGAAGTAAAGGAAAATGGAGTAAAGCTTGGTGAAATAAACACAAAACTTCTTGAAAAAGTAGAAGAATTAACTTTATACACAATTCAGCAAGAAAAGAAGTTAGAAAAGCAACATAACGAAATTGAAGAATTAAAATCGTTAGTAAAGCAATTAATTAATACTAAGAAATAAATTATTGTTTTCATTATGAAAAAATGAAGTGATTTATTTTATGTGATTTGAATTATTAAATAAGATTACTTTGTTATACTTCCTTATAATGATACAGAATTGATAAAACAAAAAACCTCAAAATTCTATGAACGAATTTTGAGGTTTTTTTATAGACAAACTATACGTTTAAATTACTTCTCTGCATTATAATACACCTTGTAAAACTTCATTTTCTTCTCCTCATCATACCCTCTTTCTAAATATTCTGAAGCGGCATCTGGAGCATCAATATCTAATTTTATTTGAATATTGGTATCTAACTTAATTTCAGTTTTTAGCTTACTCTTTTCCTTCTTTAAAACTATATCTGAAACTTCGAAATTGTTACGAATTAATACGTCATTTAATTTCTCAAAATGCTTTTTATAATCTTCAAATTGATCTTTCTGCTTATCCTCATCAAAAACTTCATCTTTAAATGTATGATAATCTACACTTTCGTGTTCTTTAAAATAATCAACTGCATTAGCTAAGAAATTTCCTTGCTCATGCTTTCCTTGTTCTGGTTTAATTATTTCTTCAGAAAACTCTTTACATAATTCCAAATAATTTTGTGTGTGTAAATTCCTGTCATCTGCATACTTAACACTTAGAAAATTTTTTATCCAATATTGTGCATCGTAATTATTATTGTCTACTGATAATACCACTGTTCCTTCAGCATCTGACGAATTCAAAATCAAGCAACCTTTGTCTAATTTCTTAGTTGAAATTCCTTTCTGTACCACAACATCGAAACTATCTTCATCTAAATAGGTTTGAAAGAAATCTACTTTATTTTCTATTTTAAAAATCCCAACTGCTTCTGTTAAAACGTCCTTATACTCGATACCTTCAAACAATACAATTAAAACATCTCCTGTTTTTATATTCGCTGAGTTTGACTGCTCATATAAGTGATTAACTATATTTTTTGAATGTTCTATAAATGTTTCTTCATCTTCAAAAATATCAGATGTATATTTATTTATTTCATTTAAACGAACATCTGCATGATGACTAAATCGATAACTTTGTGTTACTGAAGAGAATGGTTTCAATAAGAATGGAACAAGTAATTCATAGCTCTCTTCATCAAAGCGAACAAGACTTTCCGACATAGCACTACTTCCACTATTATACTTGTTGGCAACTTTATGAATAATACATTTACTTAATTCTACACGTGTTCTTTTAATCATGATTTACAAAAAATTAGGCCACAAAAATACGTATTTTAGTATCGTTAAAAATATAGATGTATGAAATTATTAGGAATTGGATCAAGAATTAATCATTCTGAATTTGGCTTTGGTGTAGTTACAAATGTTGATAACAAACAATATTGGGTTACATTTCAAGAAAACGGATTAGAAACTATTTCTTTGGATGACGAGTATGAAATTATAGAGGCTGTAGAAGACGAAGTAGACTCTGTTAGTTTTTATGATGTTGAAAGTTCTTTACGAAAAATATTAAAAAAGTGGAGCGATGTTTCTGAAGTTGCTCCTATTGCTGATAAATTTAAGGGTGGAAAATTAGTTCTTAAACCTTCAGATACTAATTTATCCTCTAAAGAAATCCCTATTGATACTTTTTTCCACAAAATAGTTATGGTTCGCGATCGTATAAGGGTTATGGAACAAAAGATTAATTCTAGTAAAAATTTAGACGATCAAGAAAAAGTAGATCTACAACAATATATTACCAGAATATATGGTAGTTTAACTAGCTTCAATGTTTTATTTAAGTTGAAGTCTGATCAATTTGTTGGTTCTAAATCTAAATAAATACAGCAAAAAAAGTGCACCATTATAATGAAAGTTATGTTGCACTTTTTAACGTTTTTCTATTACTTCAAAATTGAACAAGTGCATTATTTTATTGACTAATTATTGAGTTATGAATTCTCTACTAACAAAAATTGTTCTTAAAGTTTTAACGCTAATTGTTCAGGCAATAATTTAAAAGATAATCTATGATATTGGGTTACTCCATGGGTTCGTATCGCATTTCTATGTTCTTTTGTAGGATAACCTTTATTCTTCTTCCAGTTATAAGAAGGATGCTCTTCATGAATTTTTTCCATAAAGTCATCTCTGTAGGTTTTAGCTAATACAGATGCCGCCGCGATACTCATAAATTTAGCATCTCCTTTAATTATTGTTTCATGAGGAATATCTTTGTAAAGGTTGAACCTGTTTCCGTCGACGATAATAAATTCTGGTTCAACTGTTAATCCTTCTATAGCCCTATGCATTCCTGTTATAGAAGCTTGTAAAACGTTTATATCATCTACCTCTTGATTATCAATAAATGATACTGAAAACGCCAATGCATTTTCCTCTATAAATGGACGTAACTCTTTTCGTTTTTTTTCTGATAATAGCTTAGAATCATTTAAAAAAGGATGTTCAAAGTCTTGTGGTAAAATAACTGCTGCAGCTACAACTGGTCCAGATAAACAACCTCTTCCTGCTTCGTCTGTGCCTACTTCTAATAAAAAACCACTATAATTCAATTTCAACATACAGCAAATTAACAGTTTTCATAGCTTTTATTCACATTTATTTTCGTTTTATTATTTTACATTTGCCGTTATGAAACATACTTTTCTTCTTTTACTTCTTTATATTTCAATATCTACTAATGCTCAAGTCAGAAATTTAGGAAATGGATTAGGTACTACAAATAGAAATGGTAATGTTACTCGACTAGATTCTTTATCTAATGATGAAATAAGCGTAAAATTAAGTGGCAAAACTAAATATACCGACTACAAAATAATTAGTATTAAAAATGATACTACGTATATAGATACAACGCTAACTATTAAAAAAGAATATAAATTTAACTTTAGAAGAAAAGATAATTTTGAACTGTTAGCTTTTCATAATCAAGGACAAACGTTCAATAATTTAGCTTACAATTTTCGTGAAGAATTAATGTTTCCTGATATTGGTTTTACAGCTAAACAATTCAATTATATAAAAGCTAATGAAATTAACGATTACCAAGTTCCTACTCCAACTACTGAGATTTTATACAGAACTGGACAAGAACAAGGACAGGTGATAGATGCTTTTTTTACATTAAACTTTTCAAAACGTTTAAATGTTAGTGTTGCTTATAGAGGATTACGATCTTTAGGTCAATATAGAAGATCTTTATCGAGTTCTGGTAATTTTAGAGCTACCATGAGCTATAAAACACCAAAAGATCAATACAATATTAAAGCACACATTACAACACAAGACTTTACCAATCAGGAAAGTGGTGGTTTAACCACTGAATCTCTTGAAAATTTCATTAATAACGATCCAAATTTCACAAATAGAGGTAGGCTTGATGTTAATTTAGAAGATGCAGAAAATGTTTTCAAAGGAAATCGATTCTTTATCGATCATAACTTTAAACTTTTCGGCAGTAAGGATAGTTTACAACAGAAAAAAGTAAGTAATTTAAAAGTTGGACAAATCGTTTATTATGAAACTAAAGACTATACCTTCAATCAAACTAATGTAAATACTAATTTTTTTGGTAATGCGGATAAAACTTCTGGTATTGTTGATGAAAAAACAGATTATACCTTACTAAATAACCAAGCTTATTTAGAATTTAATTCAAAATATATCTTAGGTAAATTTAAAGTAAAAGCCAATTATACGACTGTAAATTATGGCTACGATTCTATATATAGCACAAACTTAATTATTAGAAATAAACGTTTACAAGGAAAGGCTATTTCCCTTGGCGCAAAATGGAATGGTACTATTGGTCGATTTAATGTAAATGCAGATGCTACTGTTATACCTGGTAGTGGACATTTAGCTGGAAATTATTTTAAAGGAGAAGCTTCTTATAAAAAAGATAGTGTTTTTACAGTTAAAGGTAGCTTATTATTGAACTCAAAAGCTCCTAATTTTAATAAACAATTTTTTCAAAGCGTTTATACTGACTATAATTGGGAGAATAATTTCACTAATATTGACACTCAAAACTTTGGATTCTCTTTTGAATCTAAATGGGGAAATCTAAATTTAGACTTTACTAATATTCAAGATTATACGTACTTTGATAGTGATAACAGACCTAAACAATTTAATGAAGCCGTTACTTATCTTAAAGTTAAAGCCAGTAGAGAATTTAAATTCTTTAAAAACTTTACCTTAGATAACACTGTAATGTATCAGAATGTTTCTAGCGGTAGCGAGGTGTTTAGGGTTCCTGATTTTGTGACTAGAAATACCTTGTATTATAGTGATCATTGGTTTAAAGGAAATGCTTTACAAGTTCAAATAGGGGCTACATTTAAGTACTTTACATCTTATAAAGCGAATGCTTATAATCCTTTATTAGCGGAGTTTACTCTTCAAAACAATACAGATATTGGCTTCCCTACATTAGATGTCTTTTTTAATGCTAGAGTTAGAAGAACTAGAATTTACTTTAAAATAGATAATGTTACTTCTAATTTTACAAGTAAGAATTATTTTTCTGCTCCGAATTATCCTTACAGAGATATGTCTATTCGTTTTGGATTGGTTTGGAATTGGTTTATTTAAAAAGCATGAAAGATCAAATTAAAAAACTTTGGCTTCTATTTTTAGTAATTAGCTTAACCTTAGGTTTAGCTCCTCACAAATCTCCTCATATTATAGGCAAAATACAATGGATAGCAGGAGGTTATGCTTTCTCTGGAAATAATTCGATGAATTTTATGGACTGGATAGATGTTTTTATACATGGTAGTCCTTGGCTATTATTAATAATCTCTACGATCTTAAACGCTATAACAATAGTAAGAAAGCCACGTTAATAACAGTCTCTGTTTTATTTAGATTTGATCTCTCTTATTTTTATTCTTAATGCTGCAAAAAGTAATGTCATAAAAGGACTTAACCAATTAAAAACTGCATAGAAAGCATAATCTATAACAGGTACTCCTAGAACTCCTGAATGATAAGCTCCACAGGTATTCCATGGAATTAGTACTGAGGTAACTGTTCCACTATCTTCTAATGTTCTACTTAAATTCTCTGGAGCTAAACCTTTATCTTTATAAGCTTTCGCATACATTTTCCCTGGAACTACTAATGCCAAGTATTGATCGGATGCTGTAATATTTAATCCAATACATGTAAATACAGTGCTAGCAAACAAACCAAAAACACTATCGAATAAATTTAACATATAACTACTTATTCTTGCTAAAGCTCCTATTGCATCCATAATTCCTCCAAATACCATCGCACAAAGTATCAGCCAAATAGTCCCCAACATTTTTACCATCCCTCCAGCTGTAAATAAATCTTTTAAAACTTCATTGTCTGTAGCTACTGATGTTTTTACGGTAATAGCTTTCATTACTCCTTTGTAAGCTGAAGTAAAATCTAATTTTTCTGCTCCAGTTATTTGCATTACAATGTTAGGTTGAAATATCAATGCAAAAACTCCCCCTAATATTGTTCCTGCCAACAAAGCAATCAATGGTGGTGTTTTTTTAACAATTAAAATAATTACTAGTATTGGAACTATAAAAAGTGCAGGGGTAATATTAAATGCCTTATCTATATCAGCCAACATTGCCTCAGTACTTGCACTTCCTGTTGCTGTTTGTGTAAATCCTAAAATAATGAACACTATTAATGTTACTATGAATGTTGGTACCGTCGTATAAGTCATGTATCGTATGTGCGTAAATAAATCTGTCCCTGCCATTGCTGGTGCAAGATTTGTTGTGTCAGACATAGGTGACATTTTATCTCCAAAATAAGCACCAGATAATACAGCTCCGGCTGTCATTCCTAATGAAATTCCTAAAGCTTCACTAATTCCTATCAATGCTATCCCTACGGTTGCTGCTGTAGTCCACGAACTTCCTGTAGCAACAGATATTACAGCACATATAATTAAACATGCTGCTAAAAATATAGTTGGATTTAAAATTTGTAATCCATAATATATCATCGATGGAATTATACCACTTATCAACCATGTTCCTGCCAATGCCCCTACCATTAACAAGATTAGTATAGCACTTGAAGTTGATTTAATATTTTCAGCAACTTCATCCATCATCAATTTATAACTAACTTTATTTCTAAAACCAATTAAAGCTGCCACAGTTCCTCCTAATAATAGCACAAACTGATTACTTCCACTTAAAGCATCATCTCCGAAAACAGATACATTGTAACCCAACATGGCTATCAGAGCAAATACTGGTATTAAGGCTTCCCAAATAGACAATTCCTTATTTTGTTGAATTTTTTGGTCTTGAATTTTAATTTCAGAGTTACTTGTGCGCTCTTGCATGTGTAGTATTTTTCGGTTTGTAATGTTACGATTTTGTGAAGAAATAAACAAATGAAAACCGTTTACTACTTTTGCTACTTATGGACTCACTAACTCAAATTGTTTTAGGTGCTGCTTGTGGTGAAATAGCACTAGGAAAAAAAATTGGTAATAAAGCTTTACTATTTGGTGCTGTAGGAGGAACTATACCCGATTTAGACGTAATATTAGGCACCCTTTTTTATACTAATTCTATAGATGAATTGGTTTTTCATCGAGGTTTTATGCACTCTATTGTGTTTGCATTTATAGGTGCTTTAGCTTTTGGCTATTTAACCTTTAAACTGTATAACTCAGGTAAAAGGACTTATACCACTACACTGAAAGATTGGATTTGGTTGTATTTCTTATCTATATTCACGCATCCAATTTTAGACAGTTTCACTCCTTATGGTACACAACTTTTCTTACCTTTCTCTAATTACAGAGTTGCTTTTAATACTATTGCCGTTGTTGATCCATTATATACGCTACCTTTTTTAGTTTGTTTAATTATTCTTCTTTTTTTCAAAAGAAATAATCCAAAGCGTACTTTTTATCTCAAGGCAGGGTTCTACATTAGTTTTGCTTATATGTTGTTTACTATAGGAAATAAATTTTATGTGGATACGGTTTTTAAAGAAGCCATGGATGTTACTGGGATTGAATACTCTCGATTTTCATCTCAACCTACAATTCTGAATAATGTATTATGGTATGCAATTGCTGAAACTAAAGAAGATTATAAAGTTACTTTTTATTCATTATTAGATTCTAAAACTCCTGAAAACAACTTTGTCTCACTCCCAAAAAATCATAATCTATTACCTATGAATCATGAAGACTTACAAAAGTTAACTTGGTTTAGTAATAATTTTTATAATTTACAGAAGATAGATAGTGTTACTACTCGTTATAATGATTTACGCTATCCTTTACTAAATTCAAACGATAAAAGTTCTTCTATATTCAGTTTTAAGGTAGAAAAAAATGGCAATCGCTGGGAAGCATTGCCATTATATGATAAAACTCCTTCTAAAAAAGACTTTAAGGTTTTTTGGGAAAGAATTTTTGGTATTTAATCTATAAAACTCCTACTTCTTTCATACAAGACTTCATCATATCAAAAGTTCTTTCGATATCATTATCCAGTCCTATTGAGAAGCGAATTAAACCATCTGTTAACCCCATTTGTAGTTGTTCTTCTTCTGGTATTTCAGAAGATGTTGATGTTCCTGGTGCAGAAAATAATGTTTTATAAAAACCTAAGCTTACCGCTAAATATCCAAGATTCTTATGCTGCATAAGTTCCATTAACTCATTTGCCTTAACCAAAGAACCTACATCGATTGTTAGCATACCTCCATATCCATATTCTTCATTCATCATAGTTGAAAATAATTCATGAGAAGGATGAGATACTAAGCCAGGATATACTGTTTTTAATCCTTCAGATTCAAATTTTTCAGCCAAATACATCGCATTTTTACTATGTTGCTTCATTCTGATATGTAATGTTCTGAGGTTTTTTAACACTGAAGAAGCTCTTAAACTGTCTAATGTAGAGCCCAATAACATACATGCGCCATCATTTACATTTCTCAGATCATCAATAAATTCTTGAGAAGCACATACTACTCCACCTACTGTATCTGAAGAACCGTTTATAAATTTAGTAAGACTATGTATGATTATGTCTGCTCCTAACTCACCAGGCGTTATAGATAATGGCGAAAACGTATTGTCTACAATTAGTTTAAGTCCATATTTTTTTGCAAGAGCTGCCAAACCTCTAATATCTGCAACTTCTAATAAAGGGTTACTTACGCTTTCGCAGTATAATATTTTAGTAGTTTTAGTTATAGCTGCTTCTACTATATCTAATTTTGTGATATCAACAAACGTAGTTGCTATGTTTAACTTAGGTGTGAAATTTTTTAAAAACGCGTATGTTCCTCCATAAATAGTTCTACTAGAAACAATATGATCACCAGCAGCACACAACTGTAATAATACAGGTGTTATTGCTCCCATACCAGATGCAGTTACATTAGCAGTTTCTGTACCTTCCATTTCTGCTAAGGCTTCTCCTAGATATAGATTGGATGGTGTAGAATGACGTGAATATAAATAGCACCCATCAGCGTTACCTTCAAAAGTATCAAACATTGTTTTTGCTGAAAGAAATGTGTAGGTAGAAGAATCTGAAATTGATGGATTAACACCTCCAAATTCACCAAAATATTGAAGGTCTTGAATCTTGTTTGCTGGTTTAAATTTCATAATAGTTGTTTTAGTTTTAACAAATTAACCTTTTAAATGAATTATAATCAACAATAAACACAATAATTAGATTTTAAATCTAATTATGAATATTTATATAGATTCAAAATCTTTTACGTAATTTATCACCTCAAATAAGCAGAAATATTTTCATAATGAAGCTAGATATAATTGATAAAAAACTTCTTAATCTATTACAGATAAACAGTAAACAAACTACTAAACAACTTTCTTTACAATTAAATTTATCTGTAACAGCAGTTTATGAACGTATAAAAAAGTTAGAAAAAGAAGCTATTGTAGCTAAATACGTTGCTATAATTGATCCAGAAAAAGTAGAAAAATCATTTTTAGTATTTTGTCATATAAAATTAACACAACATTCAAGAGAGTATTTATCTGTTTTTGAAAAAGAAATTTTAAAACTATACGAAGTAGCAGAATGCTTTCATGTTAGTGGAGATTATGATTACATCTTAAAAGTTTTTGTAAAAGATATGCCTGAATATCGAGAATTTATGATTAATAAACTCACTACTATAAAGCATATAGGAAGCACACAAAGCTCATTCAATATAGAAGCTATCAAAAACTCTACCCACATTACCATATAAAAAAACATCATTAACATATTGCATGTTAATGATGTTTAGTTAGTGTTTAATCAGTATAATTCAACTAATTTTACCTCAAAATAGCACTGCTTTCTGTACCAGTAATGCTATTATAAGTTTCTATACTTTCCGTCTTCGTTATTTTGCTCTCTTTGGATTCCAGTACATTTTTAGTATTACAATTAACATTTGATTCTACGTTAATAATGACTTCTTTTTTTGTTTCATTAGTAGCGTGTTTATCAGAAGAATGTCCACCTAAAATAGGAGCAATCACTAGACCTATTAAACATGTTAACTTAATTAAAATATTCATAGAAGGACCAGATGTATCTTTAAAAGGATCTCCAACAGTATCTCCAGTGACGGCTGCTTTATGAGCATCAGAACCTTTGAATGTCATTTCTCCGTTAATTTCTACTCCTGCTTCAAATGATTTTTTTGCGTTATCCCATGCTCCACCTGCATTATTTTGAAAAATTGCCCACATTACTCCACTTACACAAACTCCTGCCATATAACCACCTAGTGGCTCAGCTCCAAATAATAATCCGATTATAATTGGACTAATAATAGTAATTAATCCAGGCAAAATCATTTCTTTGAGTGCTGCTCTTGTTGAAATATCAACACATCTTGCATAATCAGGGGTACCTGTTCCTTCCATAATTCCAGGGATTTCTTTGAACTGTCGACGTACCTCGTAAACCATTTCCATAGCTGCTTTTCCCACAGACTCCATTGCTAATGCAGAAAATATTACAGGAATCATTCCACCTACAAATAACATTGCTAATACGTCTGCTTTAAAAATATTTATTCCATCGATTCCTGTAAAAGTTACATATGCAGCGAATAAAGCTAAAGCAGTTAAAGCTGCTGAAGCAATAGCAAAACCTTTTCCTACTGCTGCCGTTGTATTTCCAACAGAATCTAGGATATCTGTGCGTTCACGAACGTGATCCTCCAATTCACTCATTTCAGCAACTCCTCCTGCATTATCAGCTATTGGTCCGAATGCATCTATAGCTAATTGCATTGCTGTTGTTGCCATCATTGCTGATGCTGCTAAAGCCACTCCATAAAATCCAGCCAAGGTGTATGATCCATAAATCGCAGCAGCAAACAATATTACCGATAAAAATGTAGATTTCATTCCTACCGCTAAACCTGCAATAATATTTGTTCCTGCTCCTGTTGCGCTATTTTGTACAATTGTTAAAACTGGTTTTTTTCCTAAACTAGTATAATATGCTGTTACCATAGAAATCAATGCTCCAACAGCAAGTCCAATCATACACGCATAAAAAACATGTCTCGATGGTATGTCTTTTATCCCTTCCCCAAAAAAGCTCATTTGTAATGTTTCAGGTAACATCCATTGAATCAAAAACCAACTAGCGGCTAATGTTATAATTATAGATACCCAATTTCCTAAATCTAATGCCTTTTGAACTTCTGCTTCCTTTGCAGAATTGTCTTTAATTTTCACTAAAAAAGTACCTATTATAGATGCCAAAATACCAATTCCCGCTAATACTAATGGTAATAATATTGGTCCCATACCGTTAAACGCATCTGTAAATTGTGATACTGAAGACATATCTCTGATTAAGTAATTTCCTAATACCATAGCTGCCAATACTGTAGCAACATAACTACCAAATAAATCTGCACCCATACCAGCTACATCTCCAACATTATCCCCAACATTATCAGCAATAGTAGCTGGATTTCGCGGATCGTCTTCTGGGATACCTGCTTCTACTTTTCCTACTAAATCTGCACCTACATCGGCTGCTTTTGTATATATCCCTCCACCAACTCTTGCAAATAAGGCAATACTTTCTGCTCCTAATGAAAAACCAGCTAACGCTTCTAGTGCAATAGTCATTTCGTTATAAAAATTACCTTCACCTGTTACGAACATCGACACGAAAAGTAAAAAGAACAAGCTTAAACCTAGAACCGCTAGTCCAGCTACACCTAACCCCATTACAGTTCCCCCTCCAAAAGATACTTGTAACGCTTTAGGCAAACTTGTTTTTGCTGCTTCTGCAGTTCTTGCATTAGCATCGGTAGCTATTCGCATTCCTATATTACCCGCTAGAGCAGAGAAAATAGCACCTATGATAAATGCTATAACGATTATCCAGTGTGTTGTAGGTATTAATAATGATACTATAAAAAGTGCAATTGAGGCTGCTACAGAAAAAATTAAAAGAAGTTTATATTCTGCATTTAAAAAGGCTAAAGCTCCTTCTTTGATACTTTTAGAAATGGATTGCATTTTATCGTTCCCTGGATCTTGTTTTTTTACCCAAGACATTTTAATGAACATGAAAATTAATCCTAGAATGGCCAATATAATTGGCAAAAATACCGTGTTTAAATTCATAATTTGTGAGTTATTTGATTAGTTTATTGTGTTAAATATAACAAAATCAAACACTAAACAAAAAGCTCCTTGAATATTCAAGGAGCTTTTTTTGGTATTTTTATATTAGAAGTACTTAGATTTTAAAAACTCCGGTTACCTCTTTATCGCTTTTTTCGTAACGTTCGATACACTTATCTAAGATCTCGTAAGCCTCATCAGCATTACCCCAATCTCCGATATCTACTTTCTTCTTTTCTAAATCTTTATATACTTGAAAAAAATGTGTGATCTCTTGTTGACGGTGTGGATTTAAATCAGATAAATCGTTGTATTTATTCCATATCGGATCTGATACTGGTACACAAACTATCTTCTCATCTGGTCCTTTTTCGTCTGCCATGTGAAAAACACCTATTGGTTTTACTTCCATAACACACATTGGGAAAGTTGGTTCTGCTCCTAATACTAGAACATCTAATGGATCTCCATCTAATGCTAATGTTTCAGGAATAAACCCATAATCTCCAGGATACATCATTGATGAGAATAACATTCTATCAAATCGTATTTTTTTTAAGTCAAAATCATATTCGTATTTATTTCTACTTCCCTTAGGAATTTCGATCAATACATCAACAGTTTGTTTTTCTTTTGCTGTCATATTTATTTTCTTCGTTTCAAAAATCGGATTGCAAAACTACGTATAAATTGCAGTTTATGTAAACACTTTACACGTTATTTTTAAGTTAAGTTTAAAATTATAGATTGGGTTTAATTCCTATTCGAATAGCAAACCTTGGTGTTGGTTCTGCTATACTATTTACTGGTCTTGTATAATTACTCCTCCAAATAGCATCAATTCTCAAGAAACGTAAATTTCCATATCCAATATTTTCTACCCCAAAACCGTATTCGTAATATGGTCTTGTAGGTGCGTTATAATTTATATTTTGAGCTCCAGTAGCGTTATTTACCTGATTAATTTGAATATTTCTATCTGAAATTCTTCCGTAAACGGCTCTAAATGTTGCTAAACTTCTCAGTTTTAATTTTTTTATTAGCGGAATTCTATTCAAAATGAATCCGTTAAAGTGGTGTTCAAAATGAGTAGAAACATATTCATCTGTAACAAAATCGTAAAAGTTCAATAAAGAAAATGTATTCGGTACTAATGAAAAAGATTGGTTGGCAGGTACTGCACTTAATAATGAGATTGGTACAGTTCCAAAAGTTTTTCCTCCTTCAATAGTAGTGTCTAACAAACCAAACTTACCTAATAAGATAGGTTGATTATATTTTATTTGAATTTTATCATAATCATGTGTTCCGTTAAAAAAACCTTTATAACCATGACGGTAATTAATTACTATGGAAGGAAAGATATTACGTCCAAAACGTTGTTGTACTCCTAAACCATAAACAAATCTTCCAGGCGTGAATGTAAGATATAAATCTGATGCAACATCAGTTACCGAAGTTTGTATATTCCCTAATTCATCTTTGTAGTTAATAGAAAAATTTTCTGGACTTGCAGAACGAATACTTGAATGAGAAAAATTCACTCCAATATGAAAATTATTATGAACCGCGTAATCGAAATTCGTTGCATATTTCTGTACTGTGGATAAAAAGAAGTTATTCCCTCTCGATAATAAAGCTGTTGAACCAAAAGTTCTTCCTAGTAATTGTGTTGTATTTAGCAAGGAACTTCCTAATTGCTCTACATCATACTGGTAGGCTACGCTCGCAGATATTCTAGGTTTATATGAAACCAAATATTGTGCTTCTGCTCCATACTTGAACTCTTTGTCTGTAAATCCATAGGCAACATGACCGGACAACCTAAAACGGTCATCTTTTGTTTTAAATGTTCTGAAGCCTAATCGAGTTCTAAAACCTTCAACTTCATTATTGGCAAAAGCTGTCCAGAATGGTCCTAACTGTGTATTTGCAAAAGGTAAATTAATAAAACCACTTGATATTGTATTAATAAAGCCTGTTATTTTCTTTATTTGTTTTTTCCCTTTAACGCTATTTATTAGTTTATAGGTATCATTATTTTCTTGATTATCCTGATTTGTCCAAAATTCTTTGGGCTTTTCGTATTGATCTGGTCTTATTTTCTGTATTTCTGAATCGTAAAAATCGTCTGTCAACTTCTTATCAAATACATAATCATCATAATAGATTGTTTTTTTTATAGTCAATCCCTTATTGGCGTCATTCTTATCTACAAAAGTAAAATCACCTTCATACGCATTCTTCGTTGGAATATAAATGCTATCTTTTTTTACATCAAATTCTTTTTCGAACGTTAATCCTCGAACAAAATTTAAATTGGCTCCTTTTACAACTTGCATTCTAAGCTTCTTAATCGTAAAAGCTTTATCGGCAACCCAAAAATTCCCCTTAAAAGCTAAATCTTGGTCTCTAATTGGGAAAAAATAAATATTATATAATTTCGTGTTATTTTGTACAACACTATCGTACAAAACGTAGTCGTAAGTAGCAAAACCATCTGTAGATAAGGGGCTTACAAATGATTTCCTTAGTAATGTTATATTATTTCTAAAAACGTCAACATTCTGAAATGTATTCGCCATTCTATCAAAAACAAATCCTTGTGCTCCTAGTCCTTCTTCTTTTTCTGCTTTAATATCTTCACGTTTGATATCTCTAATATTATCTCCGTATACATTTGCTATCTGTTCATTAATATAAATAGGTATGTAGTAATTAATTCCATCACTATCATACTTTACCTCTTTTATAGCCTCCTTATAATCTTTTTGAAAAATTCTTTTAATGAATGCAGTATCTAGGTTGTTTAATCCTATTTCTATCGTTTTATGCCTCTTGAATTGATAATAATCAACTAACCCAACACCATTCTTCCGTTTTCTTTTCCAGATTTCTTTTAGAATTTTATAGGCTGGATTTTCTTTCTTTTTTAATCTTTTTTTAGGTTTGGTTACTACAATTACTTCTTCTAGCACATCCGTTCCTTCCTTCAACACAATATTAAGGTATTTTGTTTTGTAAGAAACCTTAATCGTCTGGGTTTGAAAACCAACAAAAGATACTTCTAAAACACCTCTTTTTCTAGATGTTCTAAATGCAAATTTACCGTTATCGTCTGTAGTTACCCCTTCTGTCGTTCCTTGTATAAAAACATTAACAAAAGGCATAGGATTATTAAATTCGTCAACTATTTTCCCCCTTAGAATTAGTTGAGCATTCGCTAAAAAGCTTAAAAATATTAAGCCAATAAAAAGTTTTACTCTCATGGTTATATTCACACTAAAATCCTTTCAACAAAAAATGTTAAAAGGATTTTAATAATTTGATTATTTATTTAATGTACTTACTTAATGTACATTACCTGTTTTACGGCTTCAACAACATCGTTAGCATTTGGTAACCACTTTTCAAGTAATACAGGAGAATAAGGTGCAGGGGTATCTGCAGTTGTAATCCTTTTTATTGGAGCGTCTAAATAATCAAACGCTTCATCTTGTACTCTAAAAGTTATTTCAGAGGAAACACTACCAAAAGGCCATGCTTCTTCTAATATTACTAATCTATTTGTTTTCTTTACTGATTTTAAGATTGCGTTATGATCCATTGGTCTTACGGTTCTTAAATCAATAACCTCTGCCGAGATACCTTCTTTTTCTAAAACATCAGCTGCTTTGTATGCTTCTTTAATTATCTTACCAAAAGAAACTATAGTAACGTCTGTTCCTTCTCTTTTTATTTCTGCAACTCCAATTGGTATGATATATTCTCCTTCTGGAATTTCCATTTTATCACCATACATTTGTTCTGATTCCATAAAAATTACTGGATCATCATCTCTTATGGCTGCTTTTAACAAGCCTTTTGCATCGTATGGATTAGATGGCACTATTACTTTTAATCCTGGACAATTAGCATACCAACTTTCAAAAGCTTGTGAATGTGTTGCTGCTAACTGACCTGCTGATGCTGTAGGTCCTCTAAATACTATTGGGCAATTAAACTGACCACCGCTCATCTGACGGATTTTTGCAGCATTATTAATTATTTGATCAATCCCTACTAAAGAGAAATTGAAAGTCATATATTCTACTATAGGTCGATTCCCATTCATTGCTGAACCAACTGCTATACCTCCGAAACCTAGCTCAGCTATTGGAGTATCTATTACTCTTTTCTCTCCAAACTCATCTAACATTCCTTTACTAGCTTTATACGCTCCGTTGTACTCTGCAACTTCTTCACCCATTAAGTAGATGCTTTCATCACGACGCATTTCTTCACTCATTGCTTCGCAAATTGCCTCTCTGAATTGAACTGTTTTCATATATTTTTAGTAGTTGTTTATTTAAGTCTGCTAAATTAATAAATTTAAGTCTAAAAACAGACCTAGTTTTTCGTCAAAATCCAGACATCTTGTGTAGGTCTATTATTTTTGATTCCTCTTTCAAGATGATCTAACACACTAAAACCCGAAGACTTGCATAATTCCTCAAATAATTTGGGAGGTTGATATGCTGCAAACAATCTATTTCCTTCTACTTTATAGTCGTGTTCAATCAAGATTCCTTTCCTAAATTTTTTCTTATCTGACTTATCTAGTTTTGCTGCATAAGCTTTTCCATGTGTTGTGATGAATAGAATTGCATTAACTTTTGACACACGTTATAATTCATTTAACCATTGTTTATGTTTCTCCATAGACAAATGTGTGAAAATTGAGATACTATAAATTACATCAAAAAAATTATCATCGAACTCTAAGGGAGGTGTGAGTTCATTTTCTTTTACCGTACAGTTTTTTAAATTCGCTTTACACCAGGCTACATAATTTGTGTTGTAATCCGACCCATAAACAGCCGAATTAATAGTAAAATCTGGCATATGACGCAACACTCTACCAGCACCACAACCCCAATCTAATATCCTTACTTTATCTAATTGTTTGTATTTAGATAGCGTATTAACTACCCATTGGGCTGTATCTTTACCTCCATTATAAAATTTTTCATAATTCAAGTCAAACGTTTCGTACATGTAGAAATCTGGTGGTAGATTTACATCTGGATATGCTTTTAAAAATATTTTATTTTCTTTTTCTCTCCTTATTTTAGTTAATTTATAATTTAGTTTTTCAACAACAGTAATTAATCCTAAATTATAAATTATCTTCTTTAATTGTTTTTTCATTTAGCGCTTGTAATTGACCACAAAGGTATCTTCTTATTTAAATTTTAACACTATTATTTACAATCATAAGTCAATAAATTTATTATGCATGCATAATAAATCAAAAAAAAGCCGTAAATTCGTAGCTCAAAATTAAGGTTCTTTAAAACAATAAGATATGAAAATATTAGTTTGTATCAGCCATGTGCCTGATACCACTTCAAAAATTAATTTTACTGACAACGATACTAAATTTGATACTAACGGAGTTCAATTCGTTATCAATCCATATGATGAGTTTAGTTTAACTCGTGCTATGTGGTTTAAAGAAAAGCAAGGAGCATCTGTAACAGTTGTTAATGTAGGAGGAGCTGAAACTGAACCAACACTTCGTAAAGCTTTAGCCATTGGTGCTGATGATGCTATAAGAATAAATACTCAACCTACTGACGGTTTCTTAGTAGCCAAAGAGTTAGCTGAAATTGTAAAGAACGGAGGATATGATCTTGTATTAGCAGGTAAAGAGTCTGCTGATTATAATGGACAGATGGTTCCTGGTATGTTAGCTAGTCTTGTTAATTTTAACTTTGTGAATGGATGTGTCGGTTTAGAAGTAGATGGTAATAACGCTACTTTAGAAAGAGAGATCGATGGTGGTGAAGAAAAAGTTTCTTCAACTTTACCTATGGTAGTTGCAGGACAAAAAGGAATCGTAGAAGAGAAAGATCTTCGTATTCCTAACATGCGTGGAATTATGATGGCTCGTAAAAAACCATTAAATGTAGTTGAAGCTTCTGGTGCAGGTGCTACAACAAACACAAAAACATTTGAAAAGCCAGCACCTAAAGGAGCTGTAAAATTAGTTGATAATGTTGATGATTTGATCAACTTATTACATAACGAAGCAAAAGCAATTTAATTAAAAATCTTTTTAACTATTTATCACATTAAATTAGTTAAGCAAAAAAATAAAAATATATGTCTGTATTAGTTTTTGCCGATTCATCGGAAGGAAAATTCAAAAAAACAGCTTTTGAGGTTGTTTCATACGGAAAAAAAGTAGCTGAACAATTAGGTATTGATTTAGTTACATTAACCATAAACGGAGGCGATGCTTCTGAATTATATACGTACGGTGCTGATAAGGTTTTGGAAGCAAAAAATGATTTAACATCTTTTAATGCCAAAGGATATGCTGGTGTTATTACCGCTGCGGCTCAAGCTCAAAATGCTACCGTAGTTGTAATTGATTCAAGTATAGATGGTTTAACTGTTGCGCCTTTAGTAGCTGTTGGCTTAGATGCTGGATACGCTTCTAATGTGGTTGAGTTACCAAATACTGACGGTTCTTTCACCGTTAAAAGAAAAGCATTTTCTAACAAAGGTTTTAACAATACCGAAATTACAACTGACAAGAAAGTAATAGGTGTTGCTAAAAATTCTTATGGTGCTCATGAAAACTCAGTTAGTGGAGCAAGTGAAAGTTTTGATGCTTCTTTACCGGAATTAGGTGTTGAGTCTGTCTCTATAGAAAGAGCTTCAGGTAAAGTAACAATTGCTGATGCTGATGTGGTTGTTTCTGCTGGTCGTGGATTAAAAGGACCAGAAAACTGGGGAATGGTTGAAGAATTAGCAGAAGTTCTAGGTGCAGCAACAGCATGTTCTAAACCAGTATCTGATTTAGGTTGGAGACCTCACGGTGAGCATGTTGGTCAAACAGGTAAGCCAGTAGCTTCGAATTTATATATAGCTATTGGTATCTCAGGTGCCATACAGCATTTAGCTGGGGTAAATGCCTCTAAAGTTAAAGTGGTTATAAATAATGATCCTGAAGCACCTTTTTTCAAAGCAGCAGATTACGGTATTGTAGCTGATGCTTTTGAAGTAGTTCCTCAATTCATAGAAAAATTAAAAGCTTTTAAGCAATCTTAAAAATACTTTTAGATAATTATAGTAAACCTCGAATATTCCTTTTATTCGAGGTTTATCTTTTTTAATATTAAAGCTTTTCATCCTCATATTTTTTATTAAATTGTGGCACTTTAAAAGCAGTCTAATTAAAGACCGCTTTTTTGTATGAAGACAGATCAATGAGCCTAGTAAGAATAACAATTAAGGGAATTTCGTATAGTCAAACTCAAAGCGGAGCGTATGCTCTTGTATTAAGTGAAATGGACGGTACACGAACCCTACCAATTATAATCGGAGCGTTTGAAGCACAATCTATAGCTATAGCTTTAGAAAAAGAAATCCGCCCTCCACGACCTTTAACACACGATTTATTCAAGTCGTTTGCAGAACGTTTTGACATAAACATAAAGCAAATTATTATTCATAAATTAGTTGATGGAGTATTCTTCTCCAGCTTAATTTGTGAAAAAGATGGTGCTGAAGAGGTTATTGATACTCGAACTTCTGATGCTATAGCCTTAGCTGTTAGATTTCAAGCACCCATATTCACTTATGAAAACATACTGGACAAAGCTGGTATTTATTTGAAAACAGACGAACAATTAGATGTAAGTGGTGAAGAAGAGGAAGATTTAATGGAATTAATTACAGAAGAAGATTCAACTCTCGAAAGTGATTATACCTCACTTAGCCTAAGTGAACTAGAAAATGAATTGAAAGATGCTGTTATGAATGAAGACTATGAAATGGCTGCTAAAATAAGAGATGAAATCAGTAAACGTTCTTAAACGTCACACTACTTACTTATGAAGAAAATATCTAGTATAATTTTACTTTTATCTGTATTCCTTTCTTTTGGTCAAAGCATTAAAAAAAAATGGGGTTTTTTATCAGTTGAAAAAATTGATGGTCAAAAAATAGTAGAAGTTACCAAGCAAGATTCTATCTATTTCACAGATAATAATTTCTCTTATTCTCTACAAAACAAAGACAATGTCAATGCTGAAGGTAATTATATCTTTCAAAATAATTTATTAATTTTTAAATATGTAACGCCAAAAGATACAGTTAGATATTATAATGTAATTACACTTACTGATACCAACTTAACGCTTTCTGAAAACGATATACTTTATAAGTTCTCTTCTTCTTCTGAGGTTATAAGTAAAACGAAGAAGGAAACTTCTGCTTTAAATATTCCATCACAAGAAACTAAGAATGATGAAATAATTCCTAGCCAAGGGTTTTCATTTACTAGCATGTGGAGAGGTATTTTAGGAATGTTTGCGCTACTCATCGTTTCTTTTTTATTCAGTAGCAATAGAAAAGCAATCGATTGGAAAACAGTTGGATTAGGGCTTTTTCTTCAACTATTGATAGCAATAGGTGTTTTGAAAATCTCTTTTATCCAATCTATATTTGATTTTGTTAGCGATATATTCATTAATATATTGCAATTCACAAGAGCTGGTAGTAAATTTTTGTTTGAAGGCTTAGTTGTTGATATGGATACTTTTGGGTTCATCTTTGCTTTTCAAGTATTACCTACAATTATCTTCTTTTCAGCATTAACTTCTTTATTATTCTACTTAGGAATCATACAACGAATAGTAAAAGTACTGGCATGGCTTCTCTCAAAAGCGTTAAAAATATCTGGTGCTGAAAGTTTATCTGTAGCTGGAAATATTTTCTTAGGTCAAACTGAGGCTCCTTTACTAATTAAAGCTTATTTGGAAAAAATGAATCGATCAGAAATCTTACTTGTTATGATCGGTGGAATGGCTACAGTAGCGGGTGCTGTACTGGCGGCATACATAGGTTTCCTAGGAGGAGGTGATCCTATTATGGAGAAAGAATTTGCTAAACATTTATTAGCTGCTTCTGTAATGGCCGCTCCAGGTGCAATTATAATTTCAAAAATATTATATCCGCAAACTGAACACGTAAATACAGATGTTAAAGTTTCTTCAGAAAAAATAGGTTCAAATATATTAGACGCTATAGCTAACGGTACTACAGAAGGATTACAACTTGCATTAAATGTTGGTGCTATGCTATTGGTTTTTGTAGCTTTTATTGCCATGATTAATGGTGTTTTAGGAGGTATAGGCTCATTTGATGGGATAACTGCTTGGAATTGGAACTTTACTTCTATAAATGAGCATATTTCCATGAATACACCTTATAAAAAACTTGAGCTAGAATTTATACTTGGTTATGTATTCGCTCCTTTAATGTGGTTAATTGGAATTGCTAAGGAAGATATGGCCTTAATGGGACAACTGCTTGGTGTTAAGTTAGCGGCTAGTGAATTTATTGGTTATATACAATTAGCTGAACTTAAAAATGTTGCTAACGCTACACACTTATCTTATAACAAATCTATAATCATGGCTACGTACATGCTTTGTGGTTTTGCTAATTTTGCATCCATAGGAATTCAAATTGGTGGAATTGGTTCTTTAGCTCCTGGTCAGAGAAAAACACTATCTGAATTTGGAATTAAAGCATTAATTGGTGGTACTATTGCTTCTTTAATGTCGGCTACTATTGCTGGAATGATTATAGGATAAAAACTAAGAATAAAACTAACTTTGGAATTAATAATCATAATTTTTATTGGGTTTACCATCATTATGGTTTATGATATTGTAGGGTCTATACTATCACGAATATTAAACTTTGAATATGTATGGCTTACTTTTGGTTCTTTTTTTATTTATGGGTTGACTGCACTATACTTAGAGAAGCATACAAATCTTTTAAACACAATGATTAGCAGCTTTTTACTAGGCGCATTCGACTCTACTGTAGGTCTTTTAATTGCAAAAAAGCTGAACGCGAAAATCTCAGAAGAAGATAAAAAGATTATTAAAATTACTCCTAAGTTAGTAATTCAAATGGGACTTTTAGCTTCAATTATAGCCATAATAACAATCCTTATATTCTCATAAACAAGTAATTACTTCTTTAATATTATAATTTATGTATTAAAATAGCGTTCTAGATTATACTTTAGAAATTGCCTATGTTTAAGAAACTAATTCTATTAATCTGTTTAGCTCAATTATTAAGTATATATCCTCAAGCAAAAACGATTCATGTTTTTGTATCATTATGTGATAATCAATTTCAAGGTATAATTCCTGTTCCAAAAAAGTTGGGGAATGGTAAAGATCCTAGTAATAATTTATATTGGGGAGCAGCTTATGGAGTGAAGTCATATTTTCATCGCATTGCTAAAGACTGGAAACTTGTAAAAAAAATTACCTCATCAAATGACGATATTCTTGAACGTGTACTTTTCAAACACAAATACAAAAATATTTTCCTACTAGCTGATGCTTATGATGGTGAACAAATAAAATCATGTACACGAAATTTCCTTAAAGCTTCCAATAATCAAAACTCGAAAATTGTAACTTATAAGAAACAAGAACTATCTTTTGGAGGTGATGCCAATTTATTAGCCTATGTAGGTCATGACGGACTGATGGATTTCAGTCTTAATATCGATTATCAAGAAAATATTAAAAAAGAGAAAGATGTAATTATTTTAGCTTGTTACAGTCAACATTTTTTTTCTCCTGAAATAAAAAAGGCTAAAGCTAATCCCATATTATGGACGACACATTTAATGGCTCCAGAAGCGTATACACTAGAAGCAACCATAAATAGCTGGATTAACAGCAAACTACTTCCTGAAATTAGAGAAAATGCTGCTCAGGCTTATCATAAATATCAAAAATGTGGTTTAAGAGGAGCTAGAAATTTATTTACTTACGGATTTAAATAAAAAACTACTTAAGTAACACGAGTTAAGATACTTAAACTTATTTTTTTACTTATTTCATGTTTTTTTTGATATATTTATGCAACCCCGAATTATCAAATAAAATATCATGATAAAACTACCATATCTAGACTACAATAAAACGCTACTTAAAACTGCACTTTTAAAAGGATTAAATTTTCGATAATTTTTGTTGTAAAAAGAAAACTAGCATACACCCTACTTAGGTTGACGGTTAATAGTCTAATCTTTTTTGAAACTCTAATACACATAACCATAATTTTTACCAAAAGATAAAAATCAACATTTATCCAATAAACTTTTAACACACCAAATCTATTTATTATGAAAAACTTTTCAAATTTAAAAGGAGTCAAAATTCTATCTAAAGTTGAACAAAAAGAAATCAACGGAGCATTTAGTCGTCCATATTGCAAGGGGCACAACCAGTGCTGTGTAAGAGTATCTTCAGGCATAGAAATCTGTGACTATGGATACTGTGTTAACGGTGGCTGCATTTGGGCCTAAATTCAACATTTAATTTAATTAACTATAAACCAAATATTATGACCAAACTTAAAAATCTAAAAGGATTTAAAGCGCTATCTAAAAAAGATCAAAGTGAAATTAATGGTGGAGCCAGAGCATATTGTGGCGGACCAAAACAATGCTGCATCAGAGTCTCTAATGAGATCGAATTTTGCGACTATGGATATTGTGTAGGACCTAATCGATGCATTTGGGCTTAATTTAAAATCAATTAAAATTTAACATCATGAAAAAAATCTCAGACTTTAAAGGAAGCAAAATTTTATCAAAAAACGAACAAAAAGAAATTAATGGATCTATGTTAGGGGGTCCTTACTGCATTAATAACGCTTGTTATATTTCATTACCAACAGGACAGTTTCGTGTAGGAATTTGTCGTTTTGGGAATTGTATTTTTTATTAACTAAAATAAAATATCGTTAATAACTTACTGAAAACAATTTGAAAAGCACCAATAAAAAATGTTGGTGCTTTTTTATTTTTACGTTCAAAATAATAGCGTACAAAATGCAACAGTATTTAGATTTAGTAAAGCATGTACTAAAACATGGTAATGAGAAAGGCGATAGAACTGGAACTGGAACAAAAAGTGTTTTCGGATATCAAATGCGTTTTGATTTAAGTGATGGATTTCCAATGGTAACAACTAAAAAACTACACTTAAAATCTATTATCTATGAACTGCTATGGTTCATTAAAGGAGATACTAATGTAAAATATTTGCAGGAAAATGGTGTTCGAATTTGGAATGAATGGGCAGATGAGAACGGAGATTTGGGTCCTGTATATGGACACCAATGGAGAAATTGGAATAGCGATGAAATTGATCAATTAAAAGATGTCATCGAAACATTAAAAAATAATCCAAACAGCAGACGAATGCTTGTTTCTGCTTGGAACCCAAGTGTTCTACCAGATACCTCGGTTTCTTTTTCAGAAAATGTAGCTAACGGAAAAGCTGCATTACCTCCATGCCATACTTTCTTTCAATTTTATGTTGCTGACGGTAAGCTTTCTTGCCAATTGTATCAAAGAAGCGCAGATATTTTCCTAGGAGTTCCTTTTAATATAGCTAGCTATGCATTATTTACTATGATGATGGCTCAAGTTTGTGGATATAAAGCTGGTGAATTCATACATACTTTTGGAGATGCTCACATCTACAATAACCATCTTGAGCAATTAGAGTTACAGCTTTCTAGAGATCCAAGACCTCTTCCTACAATGAAGCTTAATTCAACAATCAAGAATATTGAAGATTTTACATTTGAAGATTTTGAATTGATTGATTATAATCCTCATCCACATATCAAAGGAATAGTCGCTGTATAAATATTTAACGTTCTTTTATAAGTTAAATCCATTTGTATTTTTAATTATCTAAGTACATTAGTAATTCTAAACCATAAGTGAAAATGATTGCAGAAATTGACACTATTAAAGAAGATATTTACGACATCGTAGCTGAAATTAATGATGAAAATGTTTTAATAGCTATTAAAACCATTATTGAGAATATACATTCGAATACGAAAGACGAAAATACAGACAAGAGAGATTTAACTGGATATATAAAAGAATGGGTGAAGAATATGTAATTCCTAACTTATCTTATTTTTTTTATGATAACAATTATCGCTGCCATTGGTAAAAACAACGAACTAGGGAAAGATAACGATCTTATTTGGCATTTACCAGCAGATTTAAAACGCTTTAAAAAAATCACCTCTGGTCATTATATAATAATGGGAAGAAATACTTTTGAAAGCATTGGCAAACCACTCCCTAATCGAACAACCGTAATCATAACTCGTAATAATGATTATTTTAAAGATGGTTGTTTAATTTCTAATAGTATAGAGGATGCTCTTGAATTGGCAAAAAATGAAGAGAATGCTTTTCTTATTGGAGGTGCACAAATATATAAACAAGCTATAGAGAATAACCTTGTAGATAAACTAGATATTACTATTGTTCATCATGAGTTTGAAGCTGATGTTTATTTTCCTAAGATTGATAATAATATTTGGTACGAGGTCGCTAGAGAAGATTTTAAAGCCGATGAGAAAAATAAATATGACTATAGTTTCGTTTCCTACGTAAGAAAATAATTTATGTCAATTCAACTTACATCAGTCACTAAAACTTACGGAAATCAAAAAGCTGTAGATACTATTTCATTTTCTGCTAGTAAAGGTGAAATCGTTGGTTTTTTAGGTCCCAATGGAGCTGGAAAATCAACAACAATGAAAATGTTGACAGGCTTTATAAAGCCAAATGAAGGAACTATACTTATCAATAATCTTGATGTAACCTCTGAAACTATTCAGGCTCAAAAAAGTATAGGTTACTTGCCTGAACACAATCCGTTGTACACGGATATGTATGTAAAAGAATATTTACTTTTTCATGCTAATATCCATCATATTGATGCTACGAATATTGATACTGTGATAACTAGAGTTGGCTTAACTAATGAGGCTCACAAGAAGGTAAAACAACTATCCAAAGGATATAAACAACGTGTTGGTTTGGCAGCTGCAATTTTACACGACCCAGATGTATTAATTCTAGATGAACCCACTACAGGTCTAGACCCTAACCAATTGGTTGAAATACGAAAGCTTATTAAGGAACTAGGAAAAGATAAAACTGTACTTCTTTCTACACATATTATGCAGGAAGTTGAAGCTGTCTGTGATAGAGTTGTTATTATTAATAAAGGCGTTATAGTTATGGATAAGAAACTAAACGATCTTAAAGAAAGTAATGAGCAAGTTATCACTGTAGGATTCGATTATAAGATTGAAGAACAATTTTTACAACGATTGCCTAACATAAAACATATAAAGAATAATTACGATAACTCTTGGAAATTGAGTTTTGAAGCTGAGGAAGATATGCGACCAAAACTATTTGATTTCGCTCAAGAATATGGTTTGAAAATTCTAGAGTTAAATTCAGAAAATAAAAGTTTAGAAAGTTTATTTCGTGAATTGACTAAGTAATTTTAATAATATAAAAATGGCGAATACTGAAAAGCCAAAATAGAGTAAGTATAATAATATAAATTTCATAAAAATGTTAGAAAAAAGTATAAATGTATTCAAAAAAGAAAAAAATAACATTATTCCTAAAAAGTCTTTAACTAAGATCTATGGAGGTACAAGTACTACTGACGATAAGATCGATGTTAGTAGTGAAAAACCCATGGTAATTAGATTTTCTTAACAAAAAAACGAACCTAAATAGGTTCGTTTTTTAATTCAATTTATAGTTAATGTGCTGTTTATCTAATTCAACTAAAAACTCATTAGTGATATTTACTTTTGTATTTCTGCTGGGTAAATCAACTTCTAACTTCTCATCAACATCATAAATAATAAAGCGGACACTATGCGATCCTGAATTGGTAACGAATAAATGTTGTAGGTTCTTAATCGTATTCTCCTTTACTTCTTTTAAAGGAAGCTTTAGCGTAACTTTTTTACACATTTTACCCATAATATCGTGCAATAACATGAACTCATTGAACGAAACTCTTGGATCACCTTTCACGCCTTCTTTGTTTGTCCATCCTGGCTTGATCATAGACTTAATAAACAAGAATGAATTTGGAACTAGAAAATGCTTAAATCTTAAGTATTCTTCACCGAATATCCTAAACTCGAAACTGTCATTATAATCTTCAATAGTAAACGCAGCCCAACCTTTTCCTGCTTTAGAAACTCTATGTTGAACATCGGTAACAATACCTGCAAATGAAATAGCTAAACCTTCATATTTACGTAAATCTTTAAAATGACTTACTAAACCATTACAAAACTTCAGCTCGTTTTTAAAGTCATCTAATGGATGTGCTGAAATGTACATCCCAACCATTTCTTTTTCCTTTGCTAATAGTTCCATCGTTCCCCATGTTTCACAATCGGGTATTATAGGTTCAGGTAATTCTACATCACTAGCTTCACCAAATAAAGACACTTGAGAGGAGTTTTGATTTTCTTGAAATTTATTACCAAAACGAATAGCTTTCTCTAAGAACGTTTGTTCTTTTTCATCTTTAACGTAATACTGAGCTCTATGCGTTCCTGAAAACGAATCAAATCCGCCAGCTAGTACCAAACCTTCGAAAGCTTTTTTATTTGCCACTCTAAGATCTACTCGCTTAGCGATGTCAAAAATTGAGGTAAAATGTCCATTTTCTTTTCGTTCTTCTATTATTGCTCTTACAGCAGAACTACCTACTCCTTTTATTGCTGCCATACCAAAACGAACAGCTCCTTCTTTATTTACAGAAAATTTTGAATACGATTCATTTACATCTGGACCTAAAACTTCTAATCCCATTCGCTTACACTCTTCCATAAAAAACGAAACAGACTTAATATCGTTCATGTTATTAGATAGTACTGCAGCCATATATTCTGCTGGGTAATGCGCCTTTAAATACGCAGTTTGATAGGCAATCCACGCATAGCAGGTAGAGTGAGATTTATTGAAGGCATAAGATGCAAAAGCCTCCCAATCTTTCCAAATTTTCTCTAAAGCCTTTTCATCATGACCGTTAGCTTTAGCCTGATCAACAAACTTAGGTTTCATTTTTGCTAATACCGCTGCTTGCTTTTTACCCATTGCTTTACGGAGTACATCGGCTTCACCTTTTGTAAAATCTGCTAACTTCTGTGACAGCAACATTACTTGCTCTTGGTATACTGTAATTCCATAAGTCTCAGACAAATACTCTTCCATTGCTGGAAGATCGTACTGAATCTCTTCTTCTCCGTGTTTTCTTCTAATAAAGGAAGGTATATATTCTAATGGCCCTGGACGATATAAAGCATTCATGGCAATTAAATCTGCAAAAACTGTTGGTTTAAGCTCCCGCATGTACTTCTGCATTCCAGGAGATTCATATTGAAATATTCCGACGGTTTCTCCACGTTGGAATAATGCATACGTTTCTTGATCGTCTATTGGAAAATTTTCAGGATCTAAATCAACTCCATGTCTTGCCTTTACAATTTTAACTGTATCTTTAATTAGGGTTAGTGTCTTTAAACCCAAGAAATCCATTTTCAATAATCCAGCGCTTTCAACTACTGAGTTATCAAACTGGGTAACATACATATCAGAATCCTTTGCCACTGAAACTGGGACAAAATTTGTAATATCATCTGGTGTAATAATAACACCACAAGCATGTATACCTGTATTTCGAACCGAGCCTTCCAAAACTACAGCTTGGTTAATTGTATTGGCTTCTAAACCTCCTCCTTGAGCTATATTTCTTAACTCATCAACATTAACTTTTTCTTCTGACCTTAATCCTGCTACTTTTCCTTTACTCTTATCATCGTCTCCAAAAATATTTTTAAGTTTTATTCCTGGAATTAATTTTGAAATTCGATCTGCTTCAAATAACGGTAAATCTAGTACACGAGCTGTATCACGAATAGATGATTTTGCAGCCATAGTACCGTAAGTAATAATTTGTGCAACTTGATTGGCTCCATATTTTTCTATTACATAATCCATTACCCTACCTCTTCCTTCATCATCAAAATCAATATCGATATCGGGCATCGATACACGTTCTGGATTTAAAAAACGCTCAAAAAGTAAGTCGTATTGTATAGGATCTATATTTGTAATCCATAAACAATAGGCTACCACAGAACCAGCTGCAGAACCACGACCTGGCCCTACGGAAACATCCATTTTTCGAGCCTCTCGGATAAAATCTTCCACAATTAAAAAATAACCTGGATATCCTGTTTTAGCAATTACATCTAACTCAAAATCTAACCGTTCAATGATGTCTTCAGTTAATTCACCATATCGTTTCTTGGCTCCTTCGTATGTTAAATGACGTAAGTAATTATTTTCTCCTCGTTTACCTCCATCTACTTCATCTTGTGCATCTTTAAATTGGTCTCCAATTTCGAAGGCTGGTAATAATACATCTCTTGCTAATGTAAATGCCTCTATTTTATCTACAATCTCTTGTATGTTCGTAATCGCTTCTGGAACATCAACAAACAATTTCTTCATTTCCTCGGTAGACTTGAAGTAATATTCATCGTTTGGTAATCCATAACGATAGCCTCTACCTCTACCTTTTGGTGTTGCTTGTTTCTCTCCATCTTTAACACACAGTAGAATATCGTGTGCATTTGCCTCTTCTTTTCCTAAATAAAAAGTATTATTAGTGGCAACAATCTTAACATCATGCTTTTTAGAAAACTCTAATAAGGTTTTATTAACAACATTTTCATCTTCTTGTCCGTGACGCATAAGTTCAATATACAAATCGTCTCCAAACTCTTCTTTCCACCATAAAAGTGCTTCCTCTGCTTGCTTTTCTCCTACATTTAATATTTTACTTGGTACTTCTCCGTATAAATTACCTGTTAATACAATAATATCTTCCTTGTACTGCTTAACTATTTGTTTATCTATACGAGGTACATAGTAGAATCCGTCAACAAAAGCTTTTGAAGACATTTTGGCTAAATTGTGATATCCTTTTTTATTTTTAGCTAGTAAAACTACTTGATACCCATTATCTTTTCTTGATTTATCTTCGTGATTTTCACAAATAAAAAATTCACAACCGACAATCGGTTTTAATGGATTATCTGATGATTTATTGTGTTTGTCTACCGCAGAAGTGAAATGAAAAGCAGCCATCATATTACCTGTATCGGTAATCGCTACTGCACTCATATTATCTTTTGCTGCTGCATTAACTAATCCATTCACTTGGATAGTTGACTGTAAAACTGAGAACTGAGAGTGATTGTGTAAATGAGCAAATTTAACATTCTCTAAAGCCGCCAAACCTTCAGCAGTAGACTTGCTACTAGCTTCATTTGATTGCTTGGCTAAACGTTTTCTTATTAGATCACTTTCTGCTTTTAAATTCAGATGTTTTAATCCGATGAGTTGAATTGGCATCGGGTTCTCTTCTGAATATCTTTGGTAGTAATCTTCAGATACATCTAATTTTTCTAGCGGATAATGTTTTAGTCGTATTAGCTCTAAAAAGCAACGTGTTGTTGCTTCAACATCGGCCGTGGCATTATGTGCTTCGTTAAACCCGACTCCAAATAAGTGATTATGTAATTCGGTGAGTGTAGGGAGTTTAAATTTACCTCCTCTACCTCCAGTGATCTGACACATCGAAGCTGTAGCTTCTGTACAGGTATCTAATACTGGTAATTCAGTAAGATTATTTTCTATACCCAGCCTGTGAAACTCACACCCCATAATATTAACATCAAAAGCTACATTTTGACCAACCACAAATTTGGTTTTAGACAAGGCCTCATTAAAAAGTGTTAATCCTTCTTGCAACTCTATACCTTGTTGCGCTGCTAATTCTGTAGAAATTCCATGTATTCTTTCAGCATCAAACGGAATATTAAAGCCTTCTGGCCTAATTAGAAAATCATTATTTTCTACTAAATTCCCTAATTCATCGTGCAATTGCCATGCTACTTGTATTGCCCTTGGCCAATTATCTGTATCAGTAATTGGTGCATTCCAACTTTTAGGTAAACCAGTTGTTTCCGTATCAAAAATTAAATACATGAAATTAAAATTTATTAGTTTTTCAGTTTATGATGTGAGCATACAAAATTACGATTTTTCAACCTATTAATACTGAAAATAAAAAAAGTCAATTACGATTTATTCGTAATTGACTTTGTCTTTAATGGTAGTGATTGATTATTGATATTCATACTCTGTGTAAAAGAAACGTTCGAAGAAAGAATTTAGTAAACTTTTCTTGTTCATTTTAATTTCTTCTACTTTTTCTATTTTCTCAGTGTCTACAATAATCTTTTTATCAATACTTTTCGTTTTAATTGGATCAATTTTAGCAGACTCAAATTCTTGTAATAATGAGTTAAGTCTGTCTTTTAAACTTTGATCAATTTCTAGGGCTTCTAAGTCCATAGTTTGTGTTAAAAATAATATATAAAACTAGTAGGGAACTTTATATCGCTTCATTTAACTCTTTCTTGTACTTATTTAAAAGAGCTTTAGTAATTCCCATGTTAGCTTGGCTAGAGTCTACAGCCAAGTAAATAAAATACGCTTTACTAGGTGCTATATTTATAATGTGTATTTGACCTTTTAGCGTTATCGTAATATCCTCAATCTCTTCTTTTAAACCGAGAGCTTCAATAGCTTTTAATTTTGCTTTTACAACTTCTAAATTATATGCTGATGCTAAATTGGGATCAAAATTTTCATCTGCAGTATAAGAATCATAGGCAACTCCTGATTCAATTTCTGTAACTGAAACAGCAATAAATCCTGGGGCTTTAGTTTTTATGTTTTCAATAAAAGTATTTAATACGTCATTCATAGTTTTGAATTAATTTATAATTTGTTAATCATTTATTTTTTAAGGAGATTATCCATAGACAGCATTATCATTCCTGTTTTAGTTATATCCTCTGAATACACACCAACAATAAATTCTTTATCGAAATTATTTAATACAAAAACTCCTTTGTGTGCCTTGAAAATAAATTGTTTCAACCCTCCTATTCTAATTTCTTCTGAAAATTCATTTGCCATCTTAATCATAACAGAAGACATTGCTGCAAAATTCTTTGCTTTATCCATATTAACCGAGTCTAAAAGTTTACCTTCTTGATTGAGAATAATAGCGCCATCAGCATTAGTCAATTTCAGAAAATCTGTTAAATCAAAATTCTTTTTCATTTGGTGATTAATCTATTTTTACACATTTAAAAGTATGCCAATAACAAATCATTAAATTAGATGTTTTTATCTTATTCAATAAAATATAATTGAAACGTACAAGTATATATTTAAATAAAGGGGGGAGGATATAAATTAGCGGGTTAACTTATTGAAATAGTACAACCTACACTCCAAAGTTAAACTTATTTTGTTTAATGAGTTTAATAATTTTAATTTTTATTGTTTTCTCATTATAATCACCTTAAAACTTAAATTAACCTCAAATAAATCTTTAAATCAAATCTTTAAATTACATATTCCTCAAAAAACAATAGAATTAAATGTAAAAAAAACACTTATTTTGTTTTGTTATAAACAAAATAAGTTAAACAAAACAGAGTGAACATTCTACACATTTAATTTATCCTTAAATAAAATGAATATTGACAAGTTTTTGAGCTTTTCTCAGACATTTACTTTATTTTAGCTTTGTATTTTAAATTTAAATTAATAGATGAAAAAACTAGTTTACCTATTGGTGTTGATTGTATTGATAACATCATGTAAGAAAAATGATTATGTAACTTTTTCTGGTAAGGTTACTAACAAAACTTCAGATTCCTTAATTGTATATAACCAACAAAAAGCATATCGAAAAGTAATTCAACTTGATAAAGAAGGTGTGTTTAAGGATACTTTAAAAGTTGAAAATGGTTTCTTTGGATTATCTGACGGTAAAAAGGCAACCAACGTTTACTTTAAAAATGGTGATGAGATTATATTAAACATCGATGCTAATGATTTTATTAAAAGTTCCATTTTTTCTGGTAAAGGTGCTGCAGAAAGCAACTTCTTGTCGAAATCTATAGTTGCTCAGCAAGAATTAATTGGAGATAGAGTTGCTCTTTTTAATTTACCTAAAGAGGAATTTGACACAAAGATTAAAACTTACGTAGACAACTTCAAATCTGGTCTAAAGAACAAAGTACTTGACACATCTTTTGTTAAGTTACAGGAGCAAAGTATTCAATCTTTACAAGATTATGTAAATAAAATGCACGGTGAGCAATTATACATAAAAACTAAATTAGCTAAAGGAATGCCTTCTCCTAAATTTTCTGCTTACGAGAATTATGATGGTAATGAAACTTCTTTAGACGATTTAAAAGGTAAATATGTATATATCGATGTTTGGGCTACTTGGTGTAAACCATGTAAAAATGAGATTCCTTTTTTGAAAAAAATAGAAAAGAAATATCATGATAAAAACATTGAATTTGTTAGTATCTCAATTGATAAACAAGAAGATTATTTTGAATGGAGAGAAATGATAGAAGAGAAAGAATTAGGAGGAACTCAACTGTATGCAAAAGAAGATAAAGCTTTTGTCCAAGGATATAAGATAAATGGTATTCCAAGATTTATATTAATAGATCCAACTGGTAATATTGTAGATTCAGATGCTCCTAGACCTTCTGATACAAAATTAGAGGAATTATTAAGTTCTCTAGAAATCTAGAACTTAATTAGAGTATAATAAATTAATAAAAAGCCTTACTTAGTTTCTTAAGTAAGGCTTTTTATTTTAAACTGTACTTTTTCATTGAATCCTTTCTGAGATATTTTACCAATACTTTCTTGGGTAAGTTGTAATATTCTTGGGTATCCGCCAGTAACTTGGCAATCTTTCATTAAAATTATTAAACTTCCAGAAGGTGTTAATTGAATTGTTCCTGGTAAAACTCCAGAGGATAACATTGATGGCAGATTATTATTAATTTTCTCAGCTAAAAAATATGCCATTCTATTGCTATTAGACGTGATTGTAAATAGAGTTTCCATTATAATTCGTTGCTGACTGCTACATAGTAAATTAAATTCTGGTCCTTCAAAACACTCTATAGTATTAGTTTTGAAGTGATTCTTTTTTTGTTTTATTCTTGAAAACTTATTTTCATTTTCATTTACTATTTGTTCATTTATATATATATAATCTCCTTTTTCTAATTTTTCCTTATGAGTAATTCCTTTGTAAAAACTTTTACTTCCTAAAATAGATTTCATTCGTATTCCGCCTTGAATTGCAATATAAGTTCTTACTCCATAATTTCTTTTTCCAAACGATAATATACTACCTTTTTTAACCTGTAAAATTGTGCTGAGTTCTACTGGTTTTTCATTGATTCTAACTGAAAAATCTCCACCTGTAATAGCTATTTTACAATTATCTGAAAATAATAGTTTACTACCTCCATATGTGATTTCTAATAAAGCTTCTGTCACTTTATTGTTTACTAAGGCATTAGCTAATTGTGCAGAGTATTCGTCCATTACGCCTGAAACTGGAACTCCTGAACTATAATACCCTTTTCTACCTAGATCTTGTATTGAACTATAAATTCCTGACGATAATACTTTAATCATGCAAAATTACTTGTTTAGGCTATATATTCCTTGTTTGATTTCTTTTTCTATTTCAAGAAAACGTTCCTTGCTAATAGGAGTAAATTGTATAGAGTCTCCTGACTTAGCAAAACATGGCTCCTCTTTTTCTATATCAAAAAAAGAAATAGGTGTTTTGCCGATAATATTCCAACCACCAGGGCTTTCTTGGGGGTACACACCTGTTTGAGTTCCTCCAATAGCTAATGCTCCTTTTGGCACCTTGTTTCTGGGGGTTGACTTTCGATTCATATGTAATCTTTGGTCAAGACCGCCTAGATACAGAAACCCAGGTAAAAATCCTGTGAAAAATACTTTATAAGTTACTTCGGAGTGAATTTTAATAACTGTTTCAATAGTTATCTCTTTTTCTTGGGCTAATGTTACTAAATCAATTCCAAATTCGGGTTCATAACAAACTGGAATTTGCCACAGATTATTTGACATTTTACGTATTGAAGTAGCATCTTTCTTTAACACCTTCAACTCTTCTATTTTAAACTTTATATTTCTTATTGGACTCTTAAATACTATTGTTAATGAGTTATACCCGATAATATAATCTAAAATATCCCAGTCTTTTTTTACAAGTATTTTATTCTTGAAACGATTGATGTCTTCAATAATATTATTATCAATTTCTGAAGGCCATTCTACTAGTATAGCTCGATCACCAAATGATTTATATGTAGGAAAATCAATCAATACTAATTTGGTTTTTAGGAAGTTCTTGATTCAAAAACTTCACAATTTCAATTGCATTAGCATGATCTCCATGCACGCATAACGTATTTGCCACTATAGTAACTTCATCATTTGTAATTGTTTTTACTTTTTGGTTACGAACTATATTTAGTACTTGGGATAACACTTCGTTTTTATCTGAAACAATTGCATTTGCCAATTTTCTTGAAACTAACGATAGGTCTCTGTTATAATTTCTGTCTGCGAAAGCCTCAAATTTAACATTCATGTTATACTCTTGAGCTATGTTAGCAATAACGGTGTTGTGTGGAGCATACAGTATTAAATGTTGACTTTGTGTAGTTATTATTGCATTAAATACAACTCTAGCTATATCTTCATTCTTAGCCGCCAAATTATAAAGTGCTCCATGTAATTTTACATGATGTATTTCTATACTTTGTTTTATCGCTCTTTCTTTTACCAGAGTTATCTGATATTCTAAACTTTCCTGTAATTGTGCGTTAGAAATCTTCATAATCGTTCTCCCAAAATTCTCTCGATCTGGAAACGAAGGATGTATCCCTGATTTTACACTGTGTTGCTTTGCTAAACATAACACCTCATCTATAGTTTCTACGCTACCTGCGTGAGCAGTGCACGCTATATTACATGAAGAAATATAAGGCATTAAAGAGGCCTCATTACCTATTCCTTCACCTACATCACAATTTATATCTAATTTATAAAACATTAAATACTTTTAAGATACTTTTTATTCCCAAGAAAATACTGAATGTTAAAATACATAATCCTATAAAATTCTGGAGTTTTGTATTTTTATATTTCCCTATTATTTTTTCTTGATTCACTACCCACAACAGAACTCCTGCTATTAACGGTAATAGCAATCCATTAGCTATTTGTGCTATTTTTATAATTTGTATTGGTTTAATCTCAAAGGATGAGAATAAGACACCTAGTCCTAAAATTAATCCCCACACGAATCTAAACTTTTTAGATTTCAATCCGCCATTCCATCCTAAACAACCTTTAGCAACGTATGCAGCTGCTAAAGGAGCTGTAATTGCTGATGTTATTCCTGCTGCAAATAACCCTAGTCCTAAAAAATATTTTGCAAGATCTCCATATAATGGTGCTAAACCTTGTGCTAAATCTGCTGCATTTACTATGTTCTTTGACGGTATTGCTGCTGCTGAAATTATAATTGCTATAGAAACAAAACCTCCTAAAAGGATTGATATAATTGTATCTTTTCTTGCTGACGATAAGCCTGCTGATGTTTTCCACTTTTCTTTTACTAATGATGCATGTAAGAATAAATTATATGGCACCACTGTTGTTCCTATTAATCCAATTATAGTTAACAAACTACCTTTTGGCGACTTAGGAACAAAGATTCCTCTAAGTATTTCTGAAATACTTGGTTTAGTAACTATTGCCGTTATTAAAAATGAAATACTCATAATTAACACCAAGGTAATTAAAACTCTTTCTAGGAATTTATAATTCCCTATGTAAAGTAACACGAATGCTATTATACCAATACTAAAACTAAGCAGGTTAACTGAGGTATTTAAAATCGATACACGGTAGCTGCCTAAAATTGTTTCTAGCCCTAAGATACCTCCACTTATATTCCCTGCTTCATACAAAGAGTTTCCTATTACTACAGCAATTAGTATTAATCCAATAAATAATTTTCTTAAAATTGGATTTTGAATTTCATTTCTTATGACTTCTGAAAGTCCTTTTTGAGAAACAATACCTAATCGTGCTGCCATTTCTTGTAAAACAATGGTCGCTAGAATGGATAATACCATTGCCCACAATAAATTAAAGCCGAAATTAACACCTGCAAGCGTACATAATGTTACGGTACCTGGGCCTATAAATGCTGCTGCAATTAATGTTCCTGGACCTATGTTTCTGAACCATTTAATCATTCTGCTTGGTGTTTAAGTGCATAAATAGCAAAACTTCCAAGCCAATGTCCGCCCTCATAACTATCGCCCACTAAATTCGGCAGTGAATAATTAATGTGTCGATTTGCTATATTTTGTAAGTGATTGTATTCTGGTAAGTCTTCTATTATTTTATGAATAGCCCAAGCTCTAGAGAAGTTAACTCCGTCTAAATGGACTAGTTTTCCATCTTTTCTGTCTGAAACTTCTCCTACAGGCAACTCGAAGTTTTGGTCTTTTAGTTGTGGTAAAAAATCGCCAAACCAATTTTTAAAATCTTCTTTGTTTAAAACTCTTTTCATTATTGCTGCTTCTTGTAAACATGGCGATAAGAAATCATATCCACTAGGCTCCCATGAAAGTGGACAACCTGCATCTTTCAGATAAAATTCTTTTGCTCTTGTTTCAATCAAAAGTTTTAATTCATTATTTCTTACTGTATTTGCATAATCCCATGCGAAAGTTAATCCGAATGCTGTATTTGTGTGTTCTCCTACCCTAATTGGATATTTTAGTTTTGGAAGGAACTCAAGATATTTCTGTATAATTAATTTTGTTAATGGTTGTAGGTTCTTCTCTAACTCTCTAGCTATTTCAGTATCCCACGTGTGTAATTCTTCTGCCAATTTTAATAACCAAGCCCAACCATAAGTTCTTTCATAGCTTTTATTATATTTCTTATAGAAATACGCTACCTCTTTCTCTATATTTTCTTTAGATATATTTGCTAATAGTTGTGCCTTTATTGTCTCAGAGTTTTCTAACTCAGGAAACTGCTTTAATAAGGCGACTAAACTCCAATGACCGTGCACAGAAGAGTGCCAATCAAAACAACCATAAAAAGCAGGATGTAATTCTTTAGGTGATTGTAAATCTTTTTTACTGCCTATGGTTTGATTTAATTTATTAGGGTACTCTACATCTATACAATGAATTGGTAAAGATGCCAGCTTATTAGCTTGTTGAATATTTAACTTTGTTGTTTCAATTTTTTCAACTTCTACCTTTTTTTTAGAAATAATCTCTTTTTCTGATTTGTCATTTTTTTTACATGCAGAAATCAATAATAAAGCACTTAATACAACTATTTGTTTCATTGTAATATAATTTGGTTGATATAAATGTAATGAAATCTGTTTATCTTTTATACTTTTCACACTTGGATACTAAAAAACCTCACAGTTTTTAAAAATCTGTGAGGTCTGAAGTAAATTATTTTATTTAAAAAAATAATGGGTTTAAACCCATTGTTAGAATTTATATTAAAACTTCTTATTTCTTAGTAATTCTTCTATTTTATCGAGTCTATTTTTTAATTCTCTATTTTCTTTTTTCACTTCTTTTAGGTGTTCTTGCTGAGATTTTAGCTTTTGAATTTCTTTTTCTTGTTGAATCGTATACAAAGTAAGTTCTTCTATTTTTTCAAGAAGTTTCTTATTCATTTCACCCAACTTCACTCCATTTTTTTCAACTTCTTTTGCTGAAGGAATATTTGCTAGGTGTCCTTTATCTTTTATTTGTTTTTCTACTTCAATTAGTGTAGGTAATTTATAATCTTCTGTAAAAACGTAATCTGGCCAATTAGATTGTAACTTTACAGTTACTTCTTCAGCTATAACTCCTTTTGAGCCTGCGATCGCTAATTTGTACCCCTTGGTATCACTTGTACCTATTCCTACATTTCCTTTATCAGTTAACATCATAACATCTATATAATTATGGGTTATATTCAAAGAAGGATCTGGAGTAACTCTAAAAAACATACCTCCACCGTAATGCTTCGCAGTACTATTATCAGAAAAAATTCTATCGTTAGTATCATGACCTAATTGAATATCTGTGTAATCTGAGGTGGTCTGATTTAAAATTAAACTTCCCCTAATTTTGGCATGCCCGTTAACATCTAACTTTCGTGTTGGCGAGGTAGTACCTATTCCTACATTACCATTATCATTAAAATTGACATTATCCGTCCATGCTCCATTTAAATCATTTTGTATAACTAACGAATTAGAATATCTAGCTATTCTGTTGTTTGCCTTTGATCGTGGATTTGTATCATAAATACCTATCGTAGCTCCATTTTTTGAAACTGTAAGGACCTCTTTTGGTGAAGTTGTTCCTATTCCTACTTTACCATTTTCATCTATTCGCATTCTTTCTATTGCATCTTTACTATTTGTTCCGCTAGTTCCGAACGTTAATTTTCCTTTTCTTCCGTACCTTTCTGCTGCTAAACTTTTAATAAAAGAACTTACATGCTTTCCATCTGCATCTCCATTATAAAATTGAATTTCTCCAAGCAATTGATTATTTATTGCATTTACATCCTTACTTGATAATCTTATTACTGGTGGGTTTGTACCATTTGTATTTCCGCTTTCAACTTCTAATTTTTGAGTTGGTGTTGTAGTACCAATCCCTATATTACCATCCGTTTTAATTATAAAAGGGCTTGACCTCCAATTCCCTCTATTCTTCCATATTTGAAAACTTAAATCCCCATCTTTAGCACTTATAACTGGTCTGTCCCCTGTATTGTTTTTCGATTCTAATTGTATTGCTGCTCCACTTCCACCCTCTATAAGAACTTGAGAATAACTATTTTCACCTCCTTTAACATGTAAATAATTTTTAGGATCACTAGTCCCAATACCAAAATTCCCTCTAGAGATATAATGACTCCCATTTCCTTCAATTTTTAACAAACCAGAAGTTTTAATATCGCTTTTAGAATCTAACAAAGTTCTCCAATCATGAAAACCTCCTTTAATTCCATTTTCATTATTTCCTCCTGACCAATTACTTGTTCTGAAATACATTTTCTTAGTATTGGCTCCAAAATAAATATTAGATTCCCAATGATTAGCACGTCCATTTATTGATAATAAGGTTCCATATGAGTTATTATCTGGTGAGTTTCCTCCTGGTCTGGTAGTTACATAATCATCAAAAAGTTTAATACTCATTGGACTTATTTGAGCTCTTGGCATTTTAGAGAAGTCATAACCTACTCTTGGAAATGTTAACTGACTAGATGTTACTTTTCCTGTAGTTGTATTATCGCCTGTATTTGTCCATTGTGCGTTAACTGTTATCATAAACCCTCCAAGGAGAATTGATAAAATTATCTTTTTCATAAAATAAATAAATTTAAAAATTAATTACAATGCATAGCTAAAAGAAGAATATTCTTTTTCTACTAGCATTTTTTTGCAAATCTATATATTTATAATTAAAAAACCCGCCAAAAGCGAGTTTTTTAACCTAGTATTCAATAAAATACAAATATCTATTTGATATCATTTTATCTTTTCATCATTATTCTAGTATAGACGGAAGTTTGTTTATCATTCACAGATTACTTCAGTCGTTTCTCTACTTCGTAATGACGTTTATTCTTAATATCTATAATGTTCTGGCTTATATGGACCTTCAACAGTTACTCCAATATATTCAGCCTGCTCATTACGTAATTCTGTTAGCTCAACACCTATTTTTGCTAAGTGTAATTTAGCTACTTTTTCATCTAAATGCTTAGGTAACATGTATACATCGTTTCCGTAAGCTTCTTTGTTATTCCATAACTCGATCTGAGCTAATGTTTGGTTTGTAAATGAGTTAGACATTACAAAACTTGGATGACCTGTAGCACAACCTAAGTTTACTAAACGTCCTTCAGCTAAAA